>ERZ1292623.1160-Hain-H51-01um-R1-1160-length-26020-cov-8_pt2 | contig 21953 bp, 27 predicted proteins | sample MGYA00564398_ERZ1292623 | MGnify/ENA primary metagenome ERZ1292623 (study PRJEB36523, sample SAMEA6512633) | groundwater metagenome | collected 2019-01-07 | study: AquaDiva: Metagenomics assemblies of 32 groundwater samples | reverse complement strand
TAATTATTTGGGATTGAATTTGTTGAAGGTCTTGCACCCGTCTTTCGTCAAATCGACGCAAGCGTTCTTCTTGGGGAGAGCCAACAATAAAGAAACCGGCGATCACCGCAATAGCCACCAGGATAATTGCTATGTAGATAAAATATTTCATTTGTTATTCCGTTTTATGTTTTCGGACATCCCAAAAATAATAAGAAAAAATCGATCCTGCCACCGTCAAAACCGCTAAAATTTTAAGAAAAAATCTAATTGTCAATTCTCCGCCAAGTAAATTATAAATAAGGGTTACCAAATCGCCGATAATGACGACTGCGGCGACAAAAAGCGTAAAGTAAATCAACCATTTACGGATTCTCAAATTTCGTTTAGATGGATTGGCAACATAACCTTTATTCAAAAACCATGAAGTTAAAACATAAACTGGGAAAACAATAATTAAAGTGGAGATTGCCCAGCGAATGGCGCTGTAAGCCGATTGAATGCTGTAATAACCGTCTACCAATGGATCGGGGAAAAATACATTAACATATTGAAAAAGAAGCGTGACCAAACCCCCCGCCGCCACATAAAGCGTGATAATTGCCAACAGATGCAAGAAAACATCTTTTGGCGATGTTTTTTCAGATATATTTAACGGTGTGTTTTCCATAGAGTAAATTCTCTTTTTTAGATTTCCAAATTAACTATTGTTGATTCTTCGCTCATTATTTTCACCGGATTTTCAATGACGAAAAAATTGTCTAAAGTGCGAACTTGCGCTTTGTCGTATGTGATAGCCGCCAGATTAGTTCGATAAACTTCTGTTAATTCTGTAGAAACAGTTTTGTAGCCGTCATAAGCCAGCACCCAAGAATCCTTATATGGATTATGCAAGTGAATTTCTCTAACGACAGCGCCGCCGCTTTTTGAAGAAAGCATAAAAACCACCTCACCGCGGCCAGCTTCGGCAACGATTGGAGTGATTATTGCCGCGGTATTGGCAACTTGCGCCGTATCGGTGACAACCTTTTCCATTTCATTGGGAGTTTCTTCAGAATATCTGGATAATGTTCCACCAACCAAAACAATCGCAACCACCGTTCCCATTATGATGTAGGTTAATAATGTTTTATTTTTTTCTACCCAACTATTAAATTTATTTTGTTCCATACTTTTTTAGAGTATGGCGAAGAAAATTAATTGTCAAATTATTGACATCACTCAACTAACTTGCGATCGCAAGTTAGTTGAGTGATTTTAGCGATAATATACGCAATTAATTTGGTGAAGACGAAAATTAAAATTCAAAAAAAATCACAAAACTACTAGATCTACATCCATACTATCGCAGATTTTTACTTATGTCTCTTTGTCAATGCCATTGATCTAAGCGCTAGCTCTCGATGCGTTGTTAGCAAAAATAAATAAGATCGAGGAGCGACGACGAAGCTGTGACCTTATTTATTTTTGCAACAACCCGAAAGGATGCGTAGATTTGTATTTTAATAACTTTGTTGCTCGCCATGAGTAGTGCTTCCGCACAACTCATGACTTGCGCCTCGTTCTAAAACACAAATCTACAACATCGCATCAGAGATTAGCGCTTAGATCGATGGCTTAAAGCGTAATAGGCCAAATATCCAAATACTAGAACGCCCACCCAACTGATCCACATCGGAAGATAGGCGCCATTAGCGATAAATTCCCAGCCCATTAATACTCTTAATAAATGCAGTATTGCGATTCCCGCGAAAAATAAACCAGTGGCTAAATGATAAATTTTAGGACTCATTTTTTTATAATTTTTATGCGACCCTATACCTTTATTATATAACAAATAAACAGAACCAGTTTGTGGATAAGTAAATTTTTAATTATTAATGAAAATCGCTATTAAGTGTGGTGGTCAATAGGGCAAAAAGTGTAGGTTTTAAGCTGTTTTAAGATTAATTTTATACCTCTATGATTTGACAGAAACTTACTAATCTGTTATACTTCTTGGAGAAGTACATTCTAACTCAAAAGGAGGTGTCTCGTGGTTTACGCAGATCGTGATTTTGCTGTAATAGTGCTGGTGCAATCAGCTCAAGGGGTTCCCTTGGTGCGTGATCCAAGCAAGCCCGCTCCTCGCTACTGGAAATTGCCAGGTGGGAAAGGTGAGGAAGGAGAAACAGTAGAACAGGCGGGTTGGCGAGAACTTCGGGAGGAAACTGGCGTCGAATTGTCGATTGAATCACTGAAGGTGGTATTGAAAAAAGATCGTCGCACCCACGATCTCTATGTCGTGGTTGCGACAATTGATCAACTTCCTTCGGTGGCAGAACAAGGCGTGGAGGGAGAAGAGATTGGAGTATTCCACTCATTGGAAGAGATTACGCAACTATCCGATTTCTTTCCCCCACATCACAGCTTACTCCAAGAACTGAAGCTGGTTTAACTTCAAACCCCACAGAAAGGTCTCGCACTGATCTGTGGGGCCTTTTTGTTTTTATAATTAGATTTTTAATATTTTAAAGAGCCACCCACCCTCATCTTGAGCCAAGTCAAGCGAAGTGCAGGTTAAATAAATTCGTGAGTGAGGAGGAAGGTAGGCACACAAAAAGAACTTGTTTGAATCCCGCTAGGTTGAGTTGTTTTTTTGTGTGCTATTCCTACCGACGACGAACGAACAAGAATTTATTTCTAACCGGAACGCTTGGCGAGAGGTGAGGAGTGGGTGGCTAATTCTAAATAATAAAATTTTGGAGGATTTGAAAATCTTTTTTTAAGGCATCTTTTGAGTGAATATTATAAACCGCCACTGCGGGATGATATAGAGGCACAATCTTTATCTTTCCGTAGTCCGCTTTTGCGGTAAAAGTTTTCCCATGCATTGCGCCAATAGTTTTTAATTGATCTTCAAGGCCAAATTTTATCATTATATAACCCATTGCGTAACGGCCAAGGGTGACGATTGTTTTGGGCTGAATAATATTGATTTGACGATCTAAAAATGGGCCGTAAATTTTAATCTCTTCCGGCAACGGATCGCGGTTCATCGGTGGACGATCTTTCACTATATTAGTGATATAAACATCCGAACGGGAAATTCCAGCAGAGAACAGTAATTCGTCTAAGATTTTTCCAGCTGCGCCGCAAAATGGCCGGCCGGTTTGGGCTTCGTTTCGGCCGGGCGCCTCCCCAATAAACATTATTTCCGCATAGTGACTTCCTTCGCCTATCACCGGAAAAAATTTGTTTTGTGTTCTATATTTATATAAAGGCGACTTTTTTAAGTTTAATACTTCGTCACGGATTTGCTTCAATAAATCAGTTCTATTTCCTTGATTCATAGTTTTATGTTATACTGTTTTCAAGCTCTTAGTCGAGGGTAAAAAGATAAAGATATTATTATAAACCATGAAAAAAGTAATTTTATCAACGATTATTTCATTAATGGCTTTTCAGATATTGCCAGCGATGGCTAGCCATAAAAGTAATCACAAGAATGATAATGCCAGCTCTACCAACAATACCAGCTCCACCCAAACTAAAAAGGGGGAAGTTAATCTTGTGTGCATGCAAAATGCGACGGTAAAGAGAGATAATGCCATTATTTCCGCTATTGATATTTATGTGGGAGTTGTTCGCAAATCAATAGAAACCAGAAGAGACGCTTTAAAAGCCGCTTGGACAATTACCGATAAACATGAAAGAAAGAAGGCGTTAAAAACTGCTTGGGAAAATGATAAAAATACCCGCAAAATTGCCAAAAAGGCGTTTAAGAAATCAAAGAATGGCGCTTGGGAGACATTCCGAACCGAAAGAAAAGTTTGCAGAGATAAAGGAGATAGCGACGAGGATAGAGGTTCTTCACACGACGATTTATAATTTTGAATATTTCAAAATAATTTGCTGTTTATCGGTCATTATCAGATTTCCCAATTGGTCATTTAGCAAGCCATCCACAGTCATTTCTAATTTATAATCCGGTTTTTCAATACTTTCACCCCAAACCGAAAAAAAATCTTGAAGTTTAAATTTCTTATTCGTGGAATAGGACTCTACATGAATCGTTCCTGATGCGTCATGCGTATGCACTTCCGCCATACAACTTCGGACATTGCCAATTTCAGCCGGAATTATTTGGCTGGCGCCATTAATAAAAATTGCGAGATGCGGATGAATATGCTGTCCGGCATTTTGATGTCCATTGGAAAGGCACTCTATACCCAAATCATTCCATTTGGCTATTGCTTGATTATAGGGATTGGTGATTTTTGGCCAGGCCAGTAAAACTCCTAAAATTAATATTAAAATTAAACCGATCCAAATATATTTATTTTTCATTTTTTGATATTAACAGAAAATTTAGCTAAAGTCATTAGTAATGATTAATAAGCCAATAGTTATTAAAAAAAGTCCGGTGATAATAATAAGAAATTTATTGGTATTGCAATTTATGGTTATTGGATTTTATTTTTTGGCTGGAGTTCTGGCTAATTATGGCGAACTATACGAACAATTCACTTTTGGACAGGGCGTGTCTTATGAAATTGCCAAGAATTTGTTTATTGCCATTGGCGAGTCCTTTTTAATTGCGCTGATTTTCTTGCGCTGGTTTTTCACTACTTACTCTGTTTATCCAGAAATGATTATTAAAGAGTGGGGTATTGTTTTTAAAAAAAGAAGAACTATTCCGTTAGAAAGGCCAATTTCTGTCTCGTGCCATTATAGTCCCCTAGCGAGAATTTTTCATTATGGAAATATAATCATAAAAAATAAGAAGTTAGAAGACATAATTACTATTAGTCATGTCCCCGATCCTGAAGGATATTGTGATTCTATATTAGATCAGCAACAAGACGAAACCATCGATCAGGTTGAGGATCTAATAAAATCTCGAGAGCATGAAAAATTAGAATTCAAGACAACTTTTCGTTGGGACATTAAAGAAAATAAAATTAATAAGGCCTTGGAAAAGATAACTATTAAAACCGTGGCGGCATTTTTAAACTCTGGAGGCGGTAATTTAATTATTGGCGTTGATGATAAGGGGCAAGTATTGGGACTTGATTCTGATTATTTATCTTTGTCCAAAAAAGACGCCGATGGATTTGAAAATCATTTCACTAATATTTTTAAAACGGCGATTGGATCGGAATTTAGAAATTTTATAAAATTCGCTTTTCATAAAATAAACGAAAAGGAGATCTGCCAAATAAAAGTTTTACCGGCCAACAAGCCCGCCTATACCAAATTTGAAAATGAAGAGGCTTTTTATGTCCGCACCGGTAACGCCACCAACGCCTTACAAGTAAGTCAAGTGACGCCTTACATCAAAAGGCGTTGGAGAGACTAGCCAAGTTTTTGTCTTTTTAATAACAAAGAATTGATCACCACCGATACCGAACTGAAAGCCATTGCCATGGAAGCCAAAATCGGATTTAAAAAAATTCCCCAAAAAGGATATAAAACGCCCATAGCCACGGGAATCAAAATTATATTATAACCGAAAGCCCAAAAAAGATTTAATTTTATCGTCCTCATTGTCTTTTTGGAAAGATTAATCGCTGTCGCTATAGATTTTAAGTCCTTATTAATGAGCGTAATATCACCCGCTTCTATGGCCACATCCGTGCCTGTTCCCATAGCGATGCCAACATCCGCCGCCGCCAAGGCCGGAGCATCGTTAATTCCATCGCCTATCATTGCCACCACTTTTCCTTCTGCCTGAATCTTTTTGACTTCTGCTTCCTTTTGATCGGGCAGTACTTCGGCAAGAATTCTTGTAATACCTAAACTGCGTCCTATGGCGTTGGCTGTTCTTTGATTGTCTCCTGTAATCATAACGACTTCAATGCCAAGTTTTTGCAAGGCGACAAGACCTTCTAGAGCGCTTTCTTTAATAATGTCCGCAACCGCAATAAGCCCAATTAACTTATCATCGGCGCCAATCATCATGACGGTTTTACCGCCATTTTCCATCTTATTAATTTCATTAACGGCGCCACTTACATCAATCTTTTCTTTGTCCATTAACCGCTTGTTGCCAAAAACAATTCTTTTGCCATCCACGGTTCCCTCAACGCCGTGGCCGGGAATAGCTTGGAATTTTTCAACTTTGGAAAAAGTAAGTTGCTTGGCTTCAGCGTCCTTTACGATTGCTTCCGCCAACGAATGTTCCGAGCCCTTTTCAATTGATCCTGCGAGTTTTAGCAATTCGTCCTTGCTAATTGACTCAATGGGAACTATATCCGTAACTTCTGGCTTGCCCTTCGTAAGCGTACCAGTCTTATCAAAAATAATCGTTTTAATTTTGTGCGCCGTCTCAAGACTTTCGGCGTCTTTGATAAGAATGCCGCGTTCCGCTCCTTTGCCTGTCCCGACCATTATTGCCGTTGGCGTTGCCAATCCCATGGCGCAGGGACAAGCGATTATCAGAACGGCGACCATATTGAGAAGGGCAAGGGTGAGAGCTGGCATTGGGCCAAAATCATACCAAACAACAAAGGTGGTTATTGCCAACATTATTACTACAGGCACAAAATAAGAAGAAACTAAATCAGCCAATCTCTGAATGGGCGCTTTGCTTGCCTGCGCCTCTTGAACCAGTTTAATTATTTGGGCAAGTATCGTTTCTGATCCAACTTTAGTCGCTTTAAAAATAAAAGTTCCTGTTTTGTTGATCGTTGATCCGACAATCAGATCCCCATTTTTTTTATCCACGGGAATACTTTCTCCGGTAACCATAGATTCGTCTATGGACGAATCCCCCTCAACAATTTCTCCATCAACCGGAATTTTTTCTCCCGGCCGAACCCTGATTAAATCTCCTGCCACAACCTGATTTATAGGAATATCTATTTCTTTGCCATCTTTTATAATACGAGCGGTTTTCGCCTGTAAACCGATAAGTTTTTTTATCGCTTCAGAAGTGCCGGCCTTGGCTTTCGTTTCAAAATAGCGTCCCAAAAGAATGAGGCCGATAATTATTACGGCCACATCAAAATAAGGCATTGGCTCTATGCTAATTTTTTCTACCATCTTCGGAAAAATAGTTACAAAAGCCGAGTAGCCGTAAGCGACAGTCGTGCCTAAAGCCACTAAAGTGTCCATATTGGCCGTGCGATGTTTGAGGGCCGGAATAGTAGCTCGATAAAATCCCCAACCGGCCCAAAATTGTATTGGAGTGGCAAGAATCAACTGAACTAAGAAATTTTTAAGAATATCGGGAGCGGTTTCCATTAATCCCGGAAAGCTTCCCCACAAAATTAGCGCTCCGAAAATTAAACTGACGGCAACTTTGATAAGCAGTTTTTCCCGATCTTCGTTTTTTAGTTCCTCCTCAATAAGAGCTTGATAACCGACATTGGATACCGCCGACATCAATTGCTGATCAGTTGCCTTTTGCGGATCATAAGAAATTGTCGCCTTTTCAGTGATTAAATTAACAACGGCTTCGGAAACGCCAGCCACCTCTCTTAAAGAATCTTCAATAACTTTTACGCAAGAAGCGCAATGCATTCCTTTTATAACAAATGTTTTCTTTATCATCTTATTTTATTTAACTATAATTTTCCCGTGAAACATATTCATGCCGCAGGAAAAAGTAAACTCGCCCTTTTTTTGAGGAGTGATTTCAATCGTGATTTTTTCATTGAGCGGCAATTTTTTTCGGACTCCAAAATCGCTCAAAACCACTTCCTCTAAACAATTACTTGGATCTTTTCTGATAAAGTTTAATTTTATTGTTTTTCCTTTTTCAATAGAAATAATCTCCGGCGAATAACCGCCTTCCACTAAAATATCCACCGAATCTGATACTGTAATTTCCTTTCCTTTTCTCATCAGAAAAAACCAGTAAGTAAAAGCAATTCCAGCCAAACCTAAAATTGTAACAATAATTTTATCCATAATTTTATTTATATTTAATCAATAACATTAAAGTAACCTGAATACATACCCATTGAACAGGTCCATTTCATGGAGCCGACCTTGGTGGGAGTAAATTCAATTATATTGGAACCGAGATTCAATCTTTGGAAAATATTCAAATCCGGCATCACAATAATACTGGCGCAGGTATAAGAATTAGTGGAATTAATTTTCCATTCCACCGGAATATTTTTTTTAATCGTAAAACGATTAGGTTGATAACCGACATCCAATTGTTTCATTTTCACAATTTGTTTGCCATTTACAATCTCAACTAATTCCGAATCCGCCTTTTTGGCATTCTCCCTAAAACTTAAATTAATTCCGGTCAAATTAAAACCATTAAAAATATTCCACAATCCAAATATTATCACCGCTAAACCGATAAACTTGAAAAAATATCTGGCCACCGCCCCCTTGATAACCGATGTCAATCCCCCGATACCCAATAATCCCGGTGCCGTGCCCAGAGCAAACAAAAACATGATCATTCCCCCTTTCACAAAACCGCCCGTGCTTAAGGCATATATTTGCATTGCTTGAGTAAAGCCGCAAGGCAAGAAGAAAGTCAGGGCGCCGGTGATAAAAGATCCTTTATGGCTATATTCTTGATTTTCTCTATTAATTCTAAGCATACGACTTAAACTTTTTGGCAAGGTGAAGAAATTGCCGCTAAATCTCGGGAATATTTTAATTAACTTAATACCAATAAACACCATTGTCAGACCGGCTATTATAATCAAAAATCCCAAGAGCCATCCTGTAAAATTAAAAGCCGAGCCCAATAATCCTATTAATCCTCCAAGAAAGCCGTAAGAAAGCAATCTGCCAATGTTGAAATAGAGATGCGGCCGAAACTTTTGCCAAATATTGGCCTCCGGATGCAGAGCGGCATGACGAGCCGATACGCCCGCCACCAGTCCGCCAATCAGAGCCATGCAGGTTGATACGCCGGCGGTTAAACCAATAACAAAAACCATAAAGTAGCTTGGTGAATCTCCAAAATTTAAATTCCAACCGGAAAATCCGAAAATTTTAGCAACGATATAGATAAAAAATAACAACGAAAAAATAATTAATAATTCAAAATAATCAATCGGGTCTTTTGAAATTAGAGATAATTTCCCCTTTCCGATAGAGTAACCGGAATTTTTAATTATCTCCTCTATTTCGTTATAACTGGGTTTTTTATGATCGTAGTAAATCTCCGCCAATCCTTTGTATCGGCTAACATTTACTTTATTTATTTCTTTTAATTTAGATATATTATTCTCAAGAATTATTTCACAAGAACGGCAATGCATTCCCTGTATATAAATTATTTCTTTATTCATAAATGCGAATAGTAAAACAACGACATGTTTGTAATATCAATAAATAATTCAATAAAGGACTAATAAATTTTAGGATGGAGAATTCCTCTTACAAATGCCAATAGAATATTAGAACAAAAATTTAAAAATTTTTGCGCAGAAAATATCTGGATATTTTCTTTCGATAAAATCCTTTGAAAATTAAAATTAATTATTAAAAATACCAGAAGGACTACCAGGGCGATAAAAATACTTTGCCAACCCGAAAGATGATCTATTGGAGCCATTTGACAAATTATCGTTAAATTGTTCATGAAAGGACAACCGGCCATCTCATTGTCCATTCCCAACATAGTTAAATTAACTCCCCAAACGGCGATAAAAACAAAATAGATTATTAGCAGTAACTTATACATTCAAATAAATTTTATATTATTTAAAAAAATGCAACAAAAAATTTGCGACATCGTGCCGCAAATTTAAGTTTACCCCCACACCTAGCAAGGATTACGAAGCCCTTGCTAGGTGTGGGGTTTATTCTTTTTGTAATAAATTTCTGCCTTCAGCCAACGGCAAAGTGATATTAAGCAAGCGCGCCAATGTGGGCGCGATGTCTCGCATATCAATGCGCCCAAGGCAGGTATTGGCAGGTATTTCATTGCCGGTTATAAAAAAACTGGCATCCATTTCAACCATATCAGGTAAATATCCATGACCGCCGCCAGACCATTGTTCATATTTGATGGCAACCGGTCTATTAAAATCATCATTAAAACAATAACCTGAGCGCAAACCGACTAAAAATTGATAATTGTCTTTGTCTTCTATAATACGGTCAAAACCGCATTCATCATTTATTTGAAGACGACCTAAAACAGTTTTAACGCGTTCATATATTTCATCGTTTTTAGTTTGCAATATAATCGTAGTTGAACCGCCCGATGACCAGGCCTGTGCGTCCTGCATCAAACCCGCCTCTTTTAACGCCGCATTCACACTAACGATAGAATTAATAGGCGCGAATCCATGATCAGAAACAATACAAATAGTGGCGCGTCCGTCGCTATATCTATTAGCGGCATCGGTGATGCGGCCAACCAACTCGTCAATTTTTTCTAAAACATCAAAGGCCTCTTGGCTATAAGGGCCGGTGATATGTTGTTGAGTGTCCAATCCCGAAAAATAACAAAGGTGGAAATCGGGTTTTTTATTTATTAAAATATATTCGTTAAATTTCGTTCGTTCTGCATCGCCGTCAATAGTAAAGTGATCATGGTATGGATATGAGCCAAGCGTCCGTTCCATTTCAATTATAAGATTGGGCGAACATATTGACCGAAACATTTTTTCTTCACATCCCCAATATTGGGGGATATTAATGTCAATATTGGCGCCAACGGTAACTGGCCACTCAACATTGGAAACGATTAACCCCGCATCGGCGGCCACATCCCACAATGTTGGCGCATTAATATCTTCCGCATACCAATACCACGCCCCATTATTTTGATTAAACGAGTCAAATGGATGATTAAATAAAATACCGTGTTTTTTTGGAGACACGCCGGTAACGATAGTGGTGTGAGAGGGAAAGGTGACAGTTGGAATGACCCCCTTCACGCCAGATGCGTAAGCGCCTTCCTCCCGCATTTTTCTTAAGCGCGGAATTTGCAGATTATATTTATCCGCTTCAATGACATAATCTGGCTTGAGACCGTCAATAGATATTAAAATAAGCGGTGGTGGCGAATCAGCGACTGCCAACATTGCAGATACGATAATGGTAAGCATGAATGGACTCCTTATTAAGTTTTCAACGGGTCTAATTTATTATATCAGTTATTTTTATTTTGATAATAACCGGCAAAAAGAAGGGCGATTAAAACAAACGCCGAAAAAGCCATCATCGGAATTGTTATATATCCAAATTGCATAACGAATTTTTGAGAACAAGAAACAGAATATCCGATGGCGGAACACGGTAAATTAGGAGCAAAACCAAGCTGAAGCAAATAATGATAGCCGGCGATTACCGCTCCTATAATTGAGAGGATAATTGAGTAACTTGCTATTTTATAATCTTTTTTTATTAAGGCCATTCCCAACAAAATTACTTGCGGATACATAAATATTCTTTGGAACCAACAAAGTTTGCAAGGTTCGTATCCGATAATTTCTGAATAAGTTAAACTGCCAAGCGTGGCTATTAAAACCACCGCAAATGCGATCAATAAGATATTTCTTTTTAAAAAATTTGGCAAGGATTTTTTAGTGAAGAAGAATATAAATAACAAAATAGAAAAAATCTGGGCAATGATCGTCAAGATTCCGAGTGTTTGGTTAACTATTATAGTAAGCATGCTGTTTTTTCAGCTAGTTTTTGTAATGAAACTTCGCCGCTTTCTCTTGAACCATCGGCAAATTCCCAAGTTGGATAGCCGGTTATATTTTTCTCTTGGCAAATCTGCGTTTGTCGGTTTCCATCTGGAGTAGAGCACTCTACATAATTTAAAAGTTTAGCCGACTTGCCAAACATCGCTTTTTGATTTTGACAATGCGGACACCAAAACGCTCCGTAAAACACAGCCCCTTTATCTTTAAGACATTGGGCAAAATTATCAAATTCTCCCGGACCGCTAAATATATCAACTAAAAAATAAGCTCCGGCAATAATTAAAACTATTACAATTAAACCGGCTAGAATAATCGTTGGAGTTTTCATAAATTAGAATATAGCACGACTTTTTCCGGGTGTTAAGCCCGATAAAGTAATGTCACCGATGCGGACTCTAACCAATTTTTCTATAGTTAAATGAACGGTATCGGCCATGCGGCGGATTTGATGATTGCGCCCTTCGCGAAGAATTAAAGAGAAAGAATTTCGGCTAAGGCGTTTGGCTTTGGTTGACAAAGTTTTTTTACCGTCTAGCATAATTCCCTCTTCCATTTTTCGCAAATGATTTGGCATAACCGGTTCGCGAGTGGTCACTTCGTATTCTTTTTCTACGGAGTGGTCTTCTCCGGTAATTTTTGCCGTCACCACGCCGTCATTGGAAAGCAAAAGCAATCCTTCACTTTCTTTGTCTAGTCGTCCAACTGTATTAAGTTCGGTAAATTGTGGAAAGATATCAAAAATACTTTTTCCTTCGGCAGGATTTTTAGAGCAAACAATACCCCTTGGTTTATAAACAGCAACGGTAATTTTCTTTTTATCATTGGGGAGATTTAAAACTTCCACCCTATCTTTTTCTGGGTCAATCCGCGCGCCCATTTCTTTAACCACTTTTCCATTCAACAAAATTTTTCCCCGTCGGATATATTCTTCAGCTTCCCGACGAGACATTATTCTTTTTTGTGATAAATATTTTTGTATTCTCATGATATTAATAGGTGTTTTCTACCCCTGAAATAGGCCTTTATTATTATCTTTTTTAGTAAAATTGCCGGCATTAAAACTATAAATATCCAAAGCCAAGAGGGTGTGTATTTTTTTGCCTCCTGCTTATTGCCTACCATCAAATAAGCCAATCCCGCTTTAAGACGGTATTTTTTTAGGTAGAAATCCATTCTATATTTTTGGCGATCTTCGAGGGACATTTTATCATTTAATCGCTGAACAACCTCCAGTCCCGTAAGTTTTACCGCCGGCTGACTTTCCATGCCCTGCAGATTCCCCCTTTTTAACATGCGCAACTTGGCTAAAACTTTTGGCAGAAAACAAATTTTTGCTCCGTCTTGCCCGGCGGAACCATAAGCCAAGCGAAACCAAAAATCCAAGTCCTCCGATCGTTTCAAGTTTTCATCAAAAAAACCAAAACGATTAAAAACGGACTTTCTAATCACTACCGTCAACGGCGCGATAAAAGATTTTTCCAATAAGCCGGGCAAAACATCCGCGCCTGAATAATATTTATAATTTAATTTTAACAACTTTTCCGGCTCTTCATCCCAAAAATGATAAAGGTCGCAGTAACAAACATCACAATCAAGATTTTCTTCTAAAAACTTAATCTGTTCCTCAATCTTATTCGGTAAAAATATATCGTCAGCGTCAAGTAAGGCGATATATTCCCCTTTAGCCATTTTTATGCCGATATTGCGGGCCGCTGAAAGACCTTTATTTTGTTGGTAATGATAATTTATTTTTCCTGCCGCAATATAAGACTCTAAAACTTTTTTTATTTCATCAGTTGAACCATCATCAATAACTAATATTTCAATATTCTGATAAGTTTGAGCCAAAGCAGAATCAACCGCCTCTTTAATATATCTTGCGGCGTTATAACTGGGAACAATGATTGAGACTAATCTATCCATTGTAATTTAAGCCAACCGCCTTAAAAATATTTTTAAATCTTTGCTCATAAGTATGCTCTCTAAGCGTTCTTTGATAACCGGCTTCAGCAATTTTTTCTCTTTCTGCCTCCAACGGCAAATAATGCCTTATCTTTTCTATCAATTCATCTGTCGTATGGTAAAAAACCATTTCCTCATTTTCCTTATAAAACTTGTCCAAATCATCAGCAAAGCCAGATATCACAAAGGTCTTGCAAGCCGCCAATTCAAAAGGTCTGGCTTTTATTTGAGGAATAGACAGACAAAGCCAAGATTTAAAATTATTTATTAAATCAAAACTTGGGATAAATTTATCAACTGAACGCTTTAGAATTAGTCGCCCTAAAGATTTTTTATTAAAACGGGAAATTTGGCTATTTATATTTAAATTTATTTTACTCCGAGAAAAAACTTCAATCATTTCCTGTTGACTTACCCTGCCTTCAGGCCAGCCTAAGCCGCGCACAAACACATTAATTCCATTATCTCTCAAAACATTTATAATTTTCTCTCGCTCACTGTTATATTGACCGACAAAACTAATATCAATATCACGCCTCACATTTATCGGCTTCCAAATATTTTGATTACAACCCCATTGCGAACGAATAATATTTTCCCCCTTAACCCAAGAATAAGTGGTTACCAAATAAGAAAAATAAGATGCCCAATAATGCGTGTAATTATAAAATCGCCAACTATCATCGGCAAACCAAGCAACGCTGGTGGTTAAATTTTTAATTTCTTTTAAAATCTTTTTATCTAGTTCATCGGTAAACATAAAAGAAAAAAGCAGGTCGGGCTTTTCTTTTTTTACCAATTCTAAAAGATCGTCATTAAATTTTTTCTTTCCCTTCTCAATAATCAGATCCAAAGGATATTCAATAACTTCCAAACTGGGCATATTTTTCATCGTCAAATAAAAATTGCTGTATTCAAAACCAAAATTACGCAGATTATCATAATTTTCTTTTTGCAAACCAACATAAATTACCTTCATAATTTAATATAATTTATTAACTCTTTTAATTGTTTAGAAACGTCTTCCATCGTGATAGATTCTATGCAAGGCGCTGGCTGGCCATATTCAATATCGTTCGTACATCGCCAATTATCGCCAAAACAATCTTGCATTTTATAAACCCATTTATTAATTTTGGGATTGCCATATAAAGAAATTATGCCAAAATGGCCACCACCCAAAATAGCTAGCGACGGCTTCTTTAATGCAACGGCGATATGAACTGGTCCGGTGTCATTAGACAAAAGAAGAAAAGAATCTTTAATGACCGAAGCAACTTCTTGGATATTAATTTTACCTACCAAATCCAAACATCTTCCGAGATAAAGGTCTTTAAATCTTTTAGAAAGATTTTTTTCTTTATCCGATCCAACCAAAACAACTAGCAGATTTTTTTCTTTAAAGATTTTAGAAACCTCAACAAATCTTTCCACGGGCCAGTTTTTATAAGTCACGCTTGAACCTAAAACAATGACAATATATTTACCATCTATTTTTGTTTTTGGGGGTTCAACAAAAATTTGGGTTGAATAATCATCTTCTCTTCGGCCAGTTATATTTTCATAAATGGCGGTATAATGATCAATTGCGTTAATAAGCGGCAGAGCAAGAGCTTTATTACGGTCAAGACTGGGAATTAATTTTGTAAAAAAGGGATAAACCCTTCCTTTAATAAAAAGGAGGTTCTTTTTCATATTCAAATCAAAGGGCTTTTCAAATGAAAGACCATATCCTTCATAACCAATAACTTCCTCGGCGCCTAAATTTATGGAAATAATTTTACCCGTTATTTCTGCCGCGCTAAAATCATGATTTATTACTTTTTGAAAACCCACGCCTCTCAAAAAATTTAAGGTCTTAATTCCATAAAACGGATTAAGTCCAAATTTTCTATAATTTACAAAAAGTATTTGATCAACGAATGGCTTAATTAAACTTTCAATTCCGACAATCTCCTCTTTTAATAGAAAGTGGATTTTTTTATCAGGAAAAGCTTTTTTGTAATGTTTCAAAACAGAGGTGAAAACAACTATATCTCCGATTGCCTCCAAATTAATGATTAAAATTCTTTGCTGCCAATTTTCCCTATTCGGCCGCGCGCCAAACAGAAATAAAAAAATATTGCGCAAAAAATGCACAACACGGATTTTTATAAAAAATTTCAGATAGCTATAATTTTTCCAGTTCATTGATAGAAATGGTCGCCGTGCCTTCTTTACCGACGACTAAACCGGCGGCTTTATTGGCTAATGTGGCTGCTTCAATTACATCGAAGCCGGAAGCGAGCATCAACGCAATGACAGAAATAACGGTGTCGCTGGCGCCGGTGACATCCATCACCTTAGTGGCGAATGCCGGAACATGACGAACATCGTAATTTTTTTTATAAATAGTCATGCCTCGATCTCCTCTGGTTAAAATGATTGAAGAAGAAAACTTTTTATACAATAACTTAGCGGCTTTTTCTGCCGACCTATCATCAATAACGCTTATATTTGTAATTTCTCTTGCCTCTTTTATATTATGAGTCAAAGCAAGAATATTTTTAAATAAATTAGCATTGGCTGGTTTGAAATTAGCGATAATTTTATTTTTCCCAAATCTTTTTTCTAGTGCTAAAATAATATTCTTTGTTAAAAAGCCCTTATTATAATCTGAAACAACTACTAAATCATGGTCTGGAAGTTTATTAATTTCTGAAATAATTTTTTTTTCAATAACGGGGGAGGGGATGGTTTTATTTTCCCGATCAATACGCAATAAGTGATGATGCCGAGCCAATGCTCTTGTTTTTGTCGTTGTGACTCTTTCTAAATCAGTTACTAAATAAGAATTAATTTTGTTGGCGCGGCAAGCTTTTTTAACCATCTCCCCTTCCCAATCTTTTCCAATCATACCAAGCAAAGAAACCCTGCCGCCCAGCGCCCTTATATTATTCGCCACATTAGCCGCGCCCCCCAAAGCCACTTGACGCGAAGTCTCTAAAACAACTAAAACCGGGGCTTCCGGTGAAATTCGCTCTACCTCTCCTTTCATATATAAATCAAGCATCACGTCCCCCGCCACTAAAATAGACTTCTTAGAAAATTGCTCAATATAATGAAACATGGTAATTATATAACACGAATGAAAGGAAAGGTTAAGAGATTAGCAGATATACTAAAAATAACTGCTAAAGCCAAAAAAGAAGGTAAAAAAATTGTTACCACCAATGGTTGTTTTGATTTGTTCCACATTGGCCACCTGAAAAGCCTCCAAAGGGCCAAAACTTACGGGGACTTATTGATTGTCGGAGTAAATTCCGATAAATCAGTAAAATTAAATAAGGGGCCGGAAAGACCTATAATTCCAGCCAATGAACGGGTGGAAATAATCGCCGCTCTGGCCGCCGTAGATTATGTTTTTTTATTTAACGAAAAAACTGCCAGTTCTTGGATTGAAAAAATTAAACCACATTTTCACGCCAAGGGAGCTGATAGGAAAATTAGCGAAATAATAGAACGCGAAACTATAGAAAAAAATGGCGGGGAACTCATACAGACGCCCTATATAAAATCCGCAACCAGCATAATCAATAAAATAATAAAAAGAACGGCTCAACAATAAGCGCCGTTGAGCCGTTGAGATACTTACTTTATTCTTCTTTTTTTCCTCCATTGGTAAAAAAATAAACGCTCCGGCCAATGCCGAAGTTTTTCTGAAGCTAATCTCAAGCGACTTCTAAACTTTCCTTATCAGCCAAACTTAATTACTTAATGCTGCGATACTGTCCGACCGCTGTCGGACTCCGACTTAGGTCGGAGTATGAAATCGATTGAGATTAACTGGCGAGATAACGGACTCGCCTTGCGTTCTAAGACGCACCGACCTGATTTATGACGCCGAGCTCAGGCTTGCTCCGTTTCGGTTGAGACGAGTTGGATTTGTCGCGCCACCCCAACACCAGAACTTTGATTGTGGTCTGGCACAAACGTCACCTTTGTCCCAACTTCGAGGTAAACCTCGACATCGATCCATTCAGGACGGAAGAAAAATCCCTCACGAGTTTTTTCCTCCTCAATAAATCCGAACGATCGAGACTTGTTAAATCCTCGTATCTTCCCATTCAACCTAATCATTTAAATCTCCTTGGTTAGTAGTTTCTGAACTTTCTGCTTTATATTATAGCAAACTATAGCCGTTCTGTCAATAGCGCTATAAAACGCTTATTTTAAGCGTTTTTTATCAAATTATTTGCTTTACTTAGAATTACAAAAAAGAATTCTGTCTATTTCCGAGCCAAGTAAAGCCTAGTGCAGGTTAACAAATTTTAGAGCGAGTGAGGAATGACATAGAGAAAAAAGCACTTGTTTGAGCGAAGCGAGTTGTGTTTTTTCTCGTTATGTCAGACGAAACGAGCGATACAAAAATTTGTTCTAACCGGAACGCTTGGCGAGAAAATGAGCGTAGTTACTTATTCAACAAAGTTCTCTTATAAACATCCAAATGATTCAAAATCAAGCCTGATCCCTTGGCCACGCAAAACAATGGCTCATCAGCAATATAAGCCTCCACGCCAAGCATGCGTTTAAAAAATTCATCAACATAGCGAATCTTCGCTCCTCCGCCGGAGAGAATCACGCCCTTAGCCATAATATCGGCCACCAATTCCGGCGGTGTGGCATTAAAAACTCCCTGCACCGAAGTAGCAATATCAATTAAATGCGGATTGAGCGCCTCGGCAATTTCGTTAGAATTGATGGTCAAGTCCTTTGGCAAACCGGAAATCAAATCCCGTCCGCGCAATTGAAATTCCAATTTATCACGCGACGGCAAAGCGGCGCCAATCTCAATTTTTACCTGCTCGGCCGTCTGTTCGCCAATGGCCAAAGAATATTTTTTCTTCACCATATCAATAATCGCCTGATCAAATTTGTTTCCAGCCACTCGCAAACTAGCCCAAGAAACAATTCCTCCCAAAGAAACAACCGCCACCTCGGAAGTGCCGCCGCCGATATTAATAATCATATTTCCGGAATAAGTATTAATTGGAATACCCGCCCCCAAAGCCGCCAAAATTGGCTCTTTCACCACATATACCGCTTTTGCCCCAGCTTCTCTGGCCGCTTTAATAACCGCTCGCCTTTCGGTAGAAGTAATTCCTGCCGGCACTGAAATAACCACCTCCGGACGAAAAATATTAAAAGGGCCGACGGCCTTAAAAATAAAATATTGAAGTATGGCTCTAGTAATATAATAGTCGGCAATAACGCCATCTTTTAATGGCCGATAAGCGATGATGTCTTCTGGCGTTCTGCCGATCATTTCTTTCGCTTCTTTGCCGACAGCCAAGACATTATTATTGGGGACGCTTAAAGCAACGATCGTTGGTTCGTTGATTATAAATCCCTGTCCGGGAACAAAAACAATTGTATTGACCGTTCCCAAGTCAATTCCTATTTTAGTGGTAAACATATCCAGTTAATTATGCTATCCGTTTAATATTAGCTCCTAATTTTTTCAATCGCTTATCTAATTTAAAGTATCCGCGATCAATTTCTTCAATTCCGTCAATCGTTGACTGGCCTCTTGCCATCAAAGCGGCAATTACATTAACCATACCAGATCGCAAATCTCGAACAACTAAATCAGCGGCGCACAAAGGCGTTGGCCCCTTTACAGAAGCGCTATGGAGAAAATTTTTGCCGTTAAAACGACAAGAAAGTTCCCCTAAACACTTTGAGAATACTTTAATATCTGCGTCCATTAAATTCAAGTCCTGGATGTAACCGAAGCGATCTTCATAAATCGTTTCATGAATTTCAGAAATGCCATTGGCTTGGGTTAATAAAGCAACAAAGGGCTGTTGCCAATCGGTCATAAATCCCGGATGAGTGTCGGTTTCCACTTTTACTGCCTTGAGCGGTCCCGAACGATAAAAAATAATTCCTTCATCGGTTACTTCATATTCTCCACCGATTCTCCGCAAAGCATTTAAAAAAGTAATCATGTCTTGTTGACGGGCTTTTTTAACTAAAACCCTTCCATCAGTGGCAATAGCCAAACAAGCAAACGATGCCGCTTCAATTCGATCTGGAGGAACCTCATGAGCAATGCCTTTTAATTTTTTCACGCCATCAATATAGATTGCGCGGTTGGCGCCAAGTTCAATAATCGCGCCCATCTTTTGCAACATTTTTATCAATTCAATAATTTCCGGCTCGGTGGCGGCATTGGCAATCGTCGTCCGACCATTGGCCAAAACAGCGGCAAGAATAATATTTTCCGTCGCGCCAATGCTCGGAAAACGAAAATTAATTTTAGCGCCGTGAATACCTTGCGAAGCCCATGCTTTATAGCTAGTTGGAGTTATTTTTATAATCACTCCCATTTTCTGAAGCGCGTTTAAATGGATATCCACCGGTCTGGGCCCGATTTTATCTCCGCCAACTATTGGCACTTCTGCTTTGCCTGATCTGACCAAAAGCGGACCAAGGGCTAGAATTGGGATCCTATTGCGACGAGTCAGAGAATTGACCTTAAAATTTTTTATTTGGGGGGTGTGAATTTTTAAAATATTATTTTTTTTGTCTACCACAACCTTACTGCCGATTGTGCGACATAATTCAGCGGTGATTTCCGTATCGCCAATCATCGGAAAATTTTTTAATTGACACGGCTCATCAGTCAATAATGAAGCAATCATCATTTTAGTGGCCGCATTTTTAGAGCCGGATAATGTTATTTCGCCATTTAATTTTTTGCCTCCGTTAATAATTAATTTCATATAAATATCCGTCTACCTAAAGAATAAACTAAAGCGCCTAGGAAATCAGCCAACAAATCAGTCATCATGTCCGTTATTGACTGTTGCATTAAAAGCGATTTATTAAAAACAAAAGTATCAGCCAGAAACTCATAAAATTCCCAAGCAAAACCAATAATCATAGTTGCGCCAATTAAAAATATAATTTCTATTAATTTATGTTGTTTAAATAAATCTTTAGCATATTTTTTAATGAGAAAAACCGAAAACATAGCTATCCAAAAACCACCCAAAAAATGCATTAAGGTGTCAAAATAGGGAATAGTGTAATACCAACTTAGGACATTGCCTAGAATGTGAAAAATTAGGATTAAATATAGTAAGAGAACTTGATACATTCCATTATCGTTTCTGCCATTGCGGCGCGCGGCGGGCCTTTTTCAAGCCATATTTTTTCCGTTCAACCGATCTTGCGTCCCGCGTGACAAATCCGGCGTGCTTTAAAACTTTTTTAAATTCCTCATTAAATAAAATCAAGGCGCGGGACAAACCATGTCGCACCGCCTCTGCTTGCATGCCAATTCCGCCGCCGGCAACTCTAACTGTTATTCCCATTTTGTCTAAAACGCCAACCAATTTTAATGGAGCGGAAACCAGCATTTGATGTTTGGGAATTTTGAAATATTCTTTATAATCCTTGTCATTAATAATGATTGTTTTTTGTCCGCTAAAAAGACGCACCCGGGCATGAGCAGTTTTACGGCCACCCAAAGCTTCTATGTAACGCTCTTTTTTTACTTCGGCTGTTTTTACTTTTTTTGCTATTGCCATATTTTTACCCCCTCACCTAAAAAGGGGTTTATCTTTCTATCTTTAACATATTCATTCTTTTTTGCCTTAAAAAATTTTTCGGCAACATATTGTAAATTGCCCACTCTAAAACCTTTTGCGGTTGTTTAGCCATCATTTCTTTAAATTTTTTAGCGCGCAAATGACCCATGTATCCAGTGTGATATTGATATATTTTTTGATTAGCTTTATCGCCGCTCACTTCAATTAAAGAGGCGTTTTTAATAACCACGCGATCCTTGCCTGGATTTCGCGGATTATAATCGGGATTTTTTTTACCCTGCAAAATCTGAGCCGCCTCAGAGGCCAATCTGCCCAATTTTTTATTTTTTGCGTCTAATATATATTCCATAAATCCTACACAAACTCTATAACCGCCATTCTTGCGCCGTCTCTTTTCCTCATGCGGCTTTGTTTAATAATTCTTAAATATCCGCCCAGTCGTTCTTTATATCGGGGGGCAATTTCATGATAGACCTTCTCCGCTGATTGTTTCGGCAATCGAGAAAGTAAAAGACGGAAACTGGCTAACTGTTGTTTCTTGCCAAGAGTAACCATCTTTTCCACAATGGGACGAATGGATTTAGCCCGCTCTTCTGTGGTGGTAATCTTCTCCTTTATTATGAGGTTATTGGCCAAAATTTTTACAAATGATCGGCGCGGACCTGTTTTTCTGTGGAATTTTCTCATATTATTTTTTCTTCGCCTTTTTTACTTCCTTCTCTTCAGACGCCATTGCCTCAATTTGGGAAATTTTAGAAAAATGCTCTTGTAAAATAAAACTGGCTTTTTT
>ERZ1292623.1180-Hain-H51-01um-R1-1180-length-25760-cov-13_pt1 | contig 21957 bp, 22 predicted proteins | sample MGYA00564398_ERZ1292623 | MGnify/ENA primary metagenome ERZ1292623 (study PRJEB36523, sample SAMEA6512633) | groundwater metagenome | collected 2019-01-07 | study: AquaDiva: Metagenomics assemblies of 32 groundwater samples | reverse complement strand
ACCTGCCTCGGTCACGTCGTCAAGCGCGATTACTGCCCAGGCTGCCTGGTGACCGCCAACGTATTCCTGTCTGAAAGAGATGAAATCAGGAAACGACTTGTCGAATCGTTCAAAACCGACGTTACTGAATTGATCAAAAGATTTGGCCAACCCGTTTATCCAGCTGAAACCGGTTTCAAGTTGCCAGATGTCGCCTGAACTCGCCGGCCTCGCATTGGGGTGCATCGTCTGGTGCCGCCGCTGTGAGATGGAAAAGTATCGCGTCTATCGCAAGCCCATCGACGGCCGTGAAGGCATATTCGAGAACGTCCGGGATCCCGAGCCGGAAAAAGAATTCATGTACAAATGCTCGACCTGTGGTGGTCCCTTGGAAAGAACATGAACGTCACCCCCAAAATCGCCGGCTGCTGCACGGACTGCGAGAAACTCGTATTCGACGTGATCGCGCGCGGCGAGGATGGCCGGCCGAAACAGCTCGGCGCTCCCCAGCCGGACGCCAGGCGCGTCACGTTTCTGCTGGCTGACGGCTCGGTCATGGACCTGACGTTCTGTTCCGACTGTATATCGTCCCTCAACACGAGCGAGTACGGTAAATTGTGGGACACGGTGCTGGTATCGTGGCTGACGGAATTGGGCGATAGCCGTCCGCCGTGGTTCATGGAACAAATGGAAAACACAATTATGTACGAACTCGGTGTTCAGGATTGGGTAGCGGTGATGAAACATGCCCATTAACGCCGAAGCGGCAACGGTGTCAGACCTGGAAGACGCAATATCCAGTCTCGAACCAAAAAATAAAATCCGCCGCACGCGAAAACGGCTGGAATCGCTCAAGATAGACCACGCGAAAATAGTCGAGCGCATCAAGACGTTTTATGACACCGACGCGCAGAACCGCGTCGATGAGATGAACGCGCGGCTACAACGATACGCCAAATACCGAATGTGGACTGAAGGGAAAAATTGGCCGTGGGAAGGCAGCGCCGACGTCGGTCTACCTGATCTCATGCAACACAGTCTTCGCGTCCAGGACACACTACACAACGCCGTCATGGCCATCCGTCCGGCGGTGGTATCGAAGGCCGTGAACCGCGGCAACATGGAAAAGCAGGACACCGTTGATAATCTGCTCGATTACCAATACTTCGAGGAACAATCCGGAGAGACGGCGCTGGGCTCGATCGTGGAGGCGTTTGTCAACGATGGTGTTTTCACCTGCTACACACCCTGGGTCAAGGAGAAGCGCGAGGTCCATGATGTCCGTGTCATCCCTGAAATTCCGGACGACGCGCCACCGGTCGATTATTTTCGCACGGAATTGACGTTGTTGTTCCCCAGGTCAACCATGACCGCCTCCGGCGACGGCTGGGACTGGATGGTCATCGACGAAAACGATAAGGAACATTACGTCCGTTTCTTTACTCGCGAAGAAGGGGACGTTGAGCTTGATATCGAACACGACGCCACGGTCTACGACGGACCAAAAGCCATCCCGAAGTTCATCCAGGACGTGCTGCACCCGACACGGTGCGAGAACCTGCAAATCCCAGGCCCATCGAACCCACTCGGCGCCACGCACGTTATCTTGCGCGACTATCCACCGCTGGATGAAATCAGGCGTTTGGTCAAGTCAGGATTTTACGACTTGATCTCAGCTGAAGACTTGGCCAAGCTTGAAACCGTCGCCGGCGACGCGTCAAACCAGGAAATGGAAACGCAGAAGGACAAATTCCAGGGGGCCTCCACGACCGAAAAGCCCGTTCAAAAGGGGGCGGAGTCGCACAAGACCCTGACCAGGTTGATGTGCTTCGACATCTTCGACGTGGATGGCGATGGTATTGACGAGGATGTTATTTGGTGGATGATTCTTGAAACTAGGACTCTGCTCAAGGCCAGGTTCTTGACACAGATGTTCCCCTCGGTACCGCCGCGCAGGCCGTTTGCGGAATCGCAATTCATCCCGGTCCCGGGGAGACGTCTGGGGATCGGTCTTCTGGAGATGATGGAGACACTTCATGACGTGAAGAAACAGACCATGGACCAGACCATCGACGGCGGAACGATCGCCAATGTCCCGTTTTTCTTCTACCGCGCGACCTCCAACATGCGCCCGGAGACGATCCGGTTATGGCCGGGGGAAGGCTATCCGCTCAGTGACCCCAAGAACGATGTTCATTTCCCGCAGATGGGAAATCAAGGCCAGGCTTTCGGTTTCAATCTCTACTCCCTGTTGACCCAGGAAGAAGAGCGACTGACGACCATCGGCGAGCTTCAGTTCGGACGAGTCCCGCAAGGCAAAGCCTCCGCCCTGCGAACCACGTCCGGCATGCAGACGGTGTTGGCACAGGGAGACGCCAGGCCGGAACGAATCCTGAGACGGTTCTTCATCGGGTTCACGGATATCTTCGCCAACTTCCACGAGATGAACCAGCGGTTCCTGCCGAAGAAAAAACAATTCCGTATCTCCGGCTACGTCAGACCAGACCAGGATCCATACCGGGAGGTCAATGACCTCGACGCCATCTCCGGCCGGTTCCAGTTTCGCTTCATGGCCAACGCCCTGAACACCAACAAAGCGGCGGTGCAACAGGCCCTCTCGCAGTTGATGGGTACTTACGTGTCGGAGATGAACATCCAGTTGGGCCTGATCGACCCCGACGGTATCTTCCGCATGCAATTTGATTACGGAAAATCCATGGGCATGGATCCTGGGCGTTATCTGAAACCCCCGACTCCAGGAGCCTACTATCCAGACATTCTGGCCGAGGAAGCGATCAACCAGATTTTGACCGGCAACGAACCCAAAGGCAGGCCCGCGGAAGGCCCACGGGAGCATTTCAAGAAGCTCATCGAATTCTACAACTCCGATGAATTCGGACATCTGGATGAAACCACCCTGGTGTTGTTCAGAACCTGGGTCGATACCATCAATCAGATCATGGTCAGCGAAACCCAGAAAGCCGCCATGTTGGCCAGCGCACAGAAGTTTCAACAGTCTCAGGGTGGGCAGTTGGGTCCGCAGAATGCCGGAGTGGCCCCATCGGCTTCCGACATTCAATCCCCGGCACCGGTACAAGATAACGAACTGACGGACGAGAGCCTTCCCGGCGCCGGCGGCGGGAATAGCGGAGCCTTGCAGTAATGCCGAATGTTATTCGATAGATCAGATTTCAAGAAGCTGACAGAAGAACGGTCCTCCGCCGGCATCAAGGATCGACTCCCGCAAATGCGGGCATTGGCCGCCGTCGCCCCCAAGATGGAGGCGTTGACCCACGACGAGAATTGGAATACCTACTGCGGTTATCTGGCCGGCATCAAGGAAAAACTGGAGGCTTCCCGTGATGGAGCTCAGCAAAGATTGAACAGTCCGGCCGTGGTCAGCCACGACGAAATGATGACGCAAAAGATCGCATTATTGGTGAACGAGGCACAAATACAGATTATCGATTTGGTTATGGAATTGCCGAAGGTCATTCTCGAAGGCGCGGATGGGGCCAGACAGGCTATTGAGAAGTTCGAGCAACTCGAATGACCAACGATCTCGTCGGGAAAACATTCGGGTTTCTGACGGTGGTTGAGCGCACTCCCAACGACCGGCATGGGAATGCCACCTGGTTGGTTCGGTGTCGATGCGGGAATATCACAAAAATAAAAACGACGAATCTTCTCCGCCAGACAAGGTCATGTGGCTGCGTTCGCAAGAAGACCGTGGAGCGTCTTCTCATAACTGAACTAAAACATGTTTATTGACCGACCGTCTTTCTTGATTTAACTTGTAATGGCAATAGGCCGGAAAAACGACTCGACCCCGTTTGAGAACGAGAAATACGCTCGGAGATGATCTTGACCACAGAAGACGAAGACAAAGGCGGTGCCGGCACGGACGAAGATGCCGGTAAGCGGGACACGCCACCTGCGGGTGCAAAGCACAAAGACGGGCCTGATGATAAAGGCCGTAGTGACTGGATCCCGAGAGCGCGGTTCGACGAATTGGTCGATCAGGTTCGAGACTTGAAGGGTAAGCTCGAAACAACGACTAAAGCGGAGGCGCCCAAGGAACTCACCAGAGCCGAATTATCGGCCGCGGTGGAGAAAGGCGAGTTTACGCAGGATCAGGCCAACAACCTGTGGGAGCGTCAACTGGTTAAACGGACGGAAGACGCCGCCCGCGAGACAGCCACCCATGTCGTTACGACGGCCGAAACCAACAGGCGTATCGACGCCGAAATGCGTCGCTACAAAGAACTGATCCCGGCGGTGATGCGGGACGGGACGGAAGAACGCGATAAGGTCGCCGATGAGTACCGGTACCTGGTGTCCACTGGACACCCTGAAAACCGGACCACGGAATTGGCGGCGTTACGCATGGCCTACGGATCGATCGAGAAGCTGGAAAAAGCTCGATCGCGGTCGAAGCCAGACGTCCAGTCCGATGAGCAGACGGGAGCCGGTAGCGATACCGGCGGTGGAACCGAGAAGATCAAGGGGCTAACCTCGCGGGAACGCGAGTATTACACCGACCAGATCAGCAAGGGCCGCTATAAAGATTGGGACGCCGTAAAGGAAGAGTTGACCCACGCTAACACTGCGCTGCGGCGCAAGATGGGAGCGAGGGTCTAAGTCTCTAAGTCTCAGGTTCTTCGTCCAGTGCGATGCGTATCTCAATCGAGATCACGGGTCGTTGCAGATGGACATATTGGTCAGACAGGACTACACGCCGGCGCAGGTGCGTCAGGCGCAATTGAAATCCATGGAATTCAGGCGTAACCGGTACACCAGCGGTTGCGCGAACCTCGACGACCAGGTCTCCCTCGGCAAGGCCGTCATCCTCTGCGATACCCACGCCCGCCGTTTTTCCACCAAGAGCGCCCGGTACCGCGCTCACCCCGATCAGAAGTTGCAGCGCGTCATCGGGTGTTGTGATTTTTGCAAGACCTTCGGCCTTTCCCATCTTTTTCTGAACGAAAAAGACGCGCTCGACGAGCAGAGAAAGATCGAAAAATTCAAGCGCGCGCTCGAATACGCTCACATCGTCACCAGTTAAACATGAACCTTATCACTCAGATTATTCCTTTGGCTCAAAATCGATCCAAAGCAAATTTATTCCACGTTCAATAGAGGGTATCTTCATGGAATTTGCATTCGATTTGGCAGGAGGTTCAAACGCTGTCATCCGCAAGTACCAGGTGGCAGCCACCAACACCACCGTCGGCATGCCGTTCCTGGTGCCGGCCGCCAGCGGCACCGGCCTGGTCGTGGCCACCACCACCGGCGCGGCAAATATGGTCGGTGTGAACGTGGATACCGCCGGTACCTACGTCACGGCGCAGCAGACGGACGCTTCCGACACGGCGCGCACGGTCAGCCTCATCATCAATCCGTTCGCCGTCTACCGGATGCTGATGTCCGGCGGTGCGACCGAAGGAACGGCACTTACCTTGTACGACGTAACCACGGCGTCCACCGACGGTCTGGCCGTGACGACCGGGGATGATTGGACCAGCGCGCAGTTCGACGAAGGCACGGTCTGGGGGTACGACGGGGCCAACGCCGGCAAGGCCCGCAAGATCACGTCCACTTCGACCACCGCCGCAACCGTGATCGTGGCTTTTCCGTACGATACCGTGGTCGGCGACAACTTCCTGCGTTGCCCGTACACACCGCTTCAGGGCGGGACGATCCAGTTGACGACCTTGCTGACCCAAGCCGATGCCTCGATTGCCGTCGCCACCGGCGCCGCGTTCACGCCGATCGAACTGATCCTGAACGACATCGGTGGCGAGGGCCGGACCAACAGTTATGTGCTGGCCGTATCCGCCGACAACCGCTTCACGGCGGCCATCTGACCATAATCGAATTCAAGAGGAGAGTGTAAATGGCCACACCAATGACATCTGGCAGCTTCGGTGACCTTTTGGATCCCCGCCACCAGAAAATCTTCACCGATACCCTGAAGCCGCTGCCCGACATGCTGGGCGAGGTCTATACCATGGTGCCGTCGAACGGCCGCAACAACATGACATGGTCGGAGGTCGGTACGTTGACCGATTGGGATGAATTCACCGGTAGCGTGGCCTATTCCTCGTTGTCCCAGGGTTACGACGTGACCATGACGCCTCTGGAATTCACCAAGGGCGTGCAGATCAATCGCAAGTTGTTCGACGACGATCAATACCACATCATGGACCAGAAGCCGAAATCGGTGGCGGAGGCTCTCTACCGAACCCGCCAGAAGCACGGCGCGCGCATTTTCAACAATGCCTTCTCGGTGGATACGCTGTTCTACAACCATTCCGAGGGGGTGGCGTTGTGTTCCAACTCGCACACCACCACCAGCGGCGCCTCGACGGCGAGCGGTTTCGATAACTTGACCACGGCCTCGCTGACGGCGACGGCGGTGTTCGCCCTGCGACTCCAGATGGTTGGTTTCCGCGGCGACCAGGCGGAACGCATCGAGGTGATGCCGGACGAACTCTGGTTCCCGCCGGACCTGTCCGAACAAGCCTTCGAGATCGTCAAGTCATCGGGCAAGACGGACACGGCCAACAACAACCGAAACTTTCACGAGGGTCGCTACAAGACCTACGAGTGGCGTTACCTCACGGATGCGAACAACTGGTTCATGTGCGATTCCAGCCTGCGCAAACAATTCCTGTTCTGGCAGGACCGCGTGCCGGCCGAATACGCCATGATCGAAGACTTCGATACGCTCGTTGCGAAGTGGCGCGGATACGCGCGCCACGGAATGACTTACGTAAATTGGAGATTTTTGGCGGGAAGCCAGGTCACTTGACAACCACGTAACGAGGAGAGCAAGCGTGCCGAATAAATATCACGGCAACCTGACGGGCAACGGGAAATATTCCGGCGGTGGCAACGACTCGGCCAAGCCGGCCGGCGGCCGGCCGACATTGACCCTGCCTGAAAAGACGGCGAATTGGGGCGGCCTTCCCGGCAAGACGCAGAAAAGCCGGGCCGGTGGGGCTCCCACGACGGGACATGCCGGAAAGTTCCACGTGAAACAAGACGGATTGTAGGAGAAAGGCGTGTTAATTTGTGCCACTTGTAATCGTGCGAAACACGACAACACAGAAGAAGAATTTCTGTCGTGGATTTCACATCTCAAAGCACAGGAGGATGTGTCATAGCCTACCCGTTGGAAAAAGAACACGTCCAGTACCTGGAATACGTCGAGCGTTACAGTCTCGGCGAGGAAGGACCTGGGAAGAAAATGACCAAGGAGCAGTGGCGGGAAAAACGCTTCCTGGAGCAGAAGAAAGAGGCGGCGCCGGCGCGCGACAAAAAGGCAGCCTGGGACGGGTTGCCCGTGGACAACGCCACTGACTACACCAAGAGAACCTGGTCGTGAAACTCCACGCCGTCTTCGAGATCGACGACAGCCAGGAAAATTACATGCGCGGTGTTCTCGGCCGCCTCAGCGGAGAAATCAATCATGCTGGCGTGGACATTTTTGTCGAGAAACCTGAAGCGGTTCAACCGCTGGTTGAACCAATGGGCCAGGAATCGCCGATTGAACCGGTGAAAAATACCCGCCAACGCAGAACACTTAATCAGAGGATACCGTAATCATGGGCTATGTGACTAAATATGGCAGTTTTTGGGGGCTCGTTCCACAGACCAGCGGGCGCATCTTCTGGGTCGCCCCGGCCGCGAGCTACACCGTGGAGGGACGCAGCTACGTCGCCTCCGACGGCAACGACGGCCTGTCGCCGGAACGGGCCTTGTTGACGGTGGACTACGCGATCGGACTCACCACGGCCAGCGTAGGCGACGTCATTGTCATGCTGCCGGGGTCGCATTCCATTTCCGCGACGATCACGGTGGATATCGCCGGCATCACCATCACCGGGCTTCCCGGGAGCGCCCCGATCCAGGGGGCGCGGACCACCAGCGGTGCGGCGAGAAACCGTTCGCGCATCACGACCACGGAAACGGCCGGCCTGGTGTTCACCGTCACGGCCGCCGACGTGGAGATTTGCTGGCTGGACATCACCTCCATCGTCGCCGGTGCCGGCATCAGCGCCGCCAACACCGCCGATCGGCTCTACGTTCATGACTGCTCATTCGTGTTCGGCGCCGTCGATGGCACCGCGACGTTCGGCATCACCTTGCCGCTCGGCACCGGCACGACGACCGTGAACGACGATTCGACGATTAGAAATTGTTTTTTCCTCTGTTCGGCGAACGCCGGGCCGGCGATCCGGGCCGCCGGCACGGCCATCGGGCTGACGATCGAGAACTCGACCTTCCAGTTGAAGGGCGATACCTCGTGGGACGATGTGATCGAAATCACGCTAGCCGGATCATTGAACACGATCATCCGGGACTGCGATTTCTTCCAGGAATCCATCACTGTCGTCATGACGGATTGCATCGACGTGACCGGGGCCACCGGCGACGGCGCCACGGCGGTCTATCGCTGTTACTTCCCACAGGGCGCGGACGCCTTCGAGGCAACCGCGACCGTTGACATCATGTGCGCCGAGAACTACCTGGCGTCCTCCACGTCCGGCGCGGTCGTGGGCAGCGCCTGATGGTTCACGTCGAGAACTCCGGATTTCCCGCCGGGACCATCGTGGTGGCGGCGGCACTTCAGCCGCGATACTACGAATTCTCGTTGTCGCTCGACGCCCTGCTGGTGCCGGCCGGCACGAAACTTCTCATCGAGCGCAGTTGCGACATTGCCGGAAATTTCAACAAAGGTATCAAGGCGATGACCGGCTCGTGGGTCTGGTTCCTCGGCGACGATCACTCCTTCGCCCCTGACCTGCTGTTGAATTTCCTGAAACACGGAGTCGATGTCGTCGTGCCGATCACGCCCTGCAAGGTCATGCCGTGGATGCCCTGCGTCATGCACGGTCCCGATGATCCCGCCGGGGGTATCTGGCGGGAGGACATGTTGCTCTACGATTGGGATGAACTTTCCGGACGGGGATTGATGGCGCTGCCACCGGGGGACTTCATCGGTCAATCCGGCATGCTCGTGCAAAAACCAGTCTTGGACCGCCTCGGTTATCCCTGGTTCAAATGCGGGCAACTGGACCCCGGGCGTCTACAGGAAGACATGATGTTCTGCCATGAAGTTCAGGGCTTGGGCTATACGGTCTGGGTTGATCGGGACGTGATCTTCGACCACTACTTCTATGCCTGCGTCACGGCACAGCGATTTCAGGGCAAGTGGGTACCCGCACTGAGGGTCGCCGACAAGACGATGGTGCTGCCGGATGCCAAACCCGGGTTCACGCCGAATCGCGGCGAGGGCACGCCGCGGGTGCAGTGGCGGAAATTGCCGGACGAACAGGCTTATCTCGACAGCCGTGGGGGGATCGCGTGATCCATCCCTCGGTCGAAATCGGGAAGGGGACCACGATCCACGAATCGGCCGTCGTGTGGGCCTTCACCGTGATCGGTGAAAACGTGCGTATCGGACCCCAGGCGGTCATCGGTACACATTGCTACGTCGGGCATGGCACGACCATCGGCGAAGGCGTCCATATCCAGACCGGCGTCTTTCTGCCGAACGACTCCATCATCGAGGATCACGTTTTCATCGGCCCGCGGGCCGTGTTCACCGACGATCGGTATCCCCGCGTCGGGAATACCGCCTATGTCGCCGAGCCTCCCCTCGTCCGGGTCGGCGCCTCGATCGGCGCCGGCGCCGTCATCCTGCCGGGCGTTGAAATTGGCGCCGGCGCGATGATCGGCGCCGGCGCGGTCGTGACGCACGATGTCACGATGGGCGACCTGTGTTATGGGCTGCCGGCCCGTTCCCAATACCATCGAGTGAACTAGGAGTCCCATGCAAACCCCGTCCGTGTTCGACACCAAACCCCTGCTTCGGCCCGCCCAGGCCGAGGAAGCCAGGAACGAGATCAAGTCGTTGGAGGCCAGGCTCCAAAGCCCTCACATCGAGGACAAGGGCGAAGTGCATCGTCAGTTGCGCCGGGTCCGTGAAACGACGGAACGGCAGATGCCCAGGGCGCCGTCGTCCGGCGAGGAAGAGGGACGGATGGTCAGGCGCGGTGCCGAGTTGCTGGATGAAATCCTGGTCGGCATGCCGTCCCAGGAAGAGATGCGCAAGGCCCCGCCGGGCGCCGTCGATAAGCACATGAAGTGGGAGGCCAGGAACAAGATCAAAATCCAGGAATGGAAAAACTTGCAGCTTCGCCTGCGCCCGGGAGAGGCCGAGGCGGCGAACCTGGAGCGTCATCGTCCCGTCGCCTCAAGCCTTAACATGGACAACGCCCACGTCCCGGGGAAAATGTTTTTTCTTCCCCCCGAGGGGACCGGCCTGCCGGTGACGTTCAGCGATGAGCAACTGGCCGTGCTGCATTCCCTGGACCCGGTCCTGGCCGGCCGCGTTGGTCAGATGACGAATCGTCAGCGCGCCGAGGTCAAGGAAATCGTCTCCGGACCGGCTGCCTACCAGGAGTCCCTGGGCATGGTCGAGGCCAATGAAAAACGCGCCGCCGGCGGCCGGCATCCATCGCCGGACGTGCTGAAAAGCAAGAAGAAACGCCCCTATCGCAAGAAGATCATGAGCCCGGAGGAAAGACAGGCGTTCGGCGAGAAAATGAAGGCGGCCAGGGCCGCGAAAAGCGCAAAGCCTGAGTAAGCAAAGGAGGGGTTGTGGCTTTTCCGTATACTTTCCATGCAAATTTTGCCGCTGGCACTAACGCTGAATTTGATAGCGAAAGTGACACCGGAAGTTTGTTGGATTTTCCGCACTATTCGACACTAGCGGCGATTCCGGGGATGCCGGCCCCGTATTCCGGCGCCTATTGCGCGCGCGTTGTTTTGGGCGATACCAACGACCACGTTCTCGTCGAAGGCGACATCGACATCGCCACCGGCGTCACGCGGTATTTTCGTTTCCCGATGTTCATCTCGGCCGACACGGCGGCGACGGCGGACGATAACTTCTCGATCTTCGAGCTTCAGCAGGCCGCCGGCACCCAGGTCTACAGCGTCGGATTGACCATCACCGCCACGACCGGCGCGTTGACCGCGTGGGTCGGCGCAGCCGATACCCCGGAAACCACCAGCTCCATCGATCTTCCCAAGGGCCGGTGGTTCATCGTGGAGGTCGAGGCGAACGTCGATACCGCCGCCGCCAATGGGGACATCACCGTGTATATCGACGGCACCGCCTGGGTTTCGTTGGCCACCCCCGTGCAAAACGCCGCCGCCGTCGGACGCGGCGTTCTGGGCACGCAGAATACGCTTTCAACCACGACCGGCACGTTATTGTTCGGCGAGTTCATCATGGACGATGCCAGACTTTATCCGCCCAATGAACGCTTTCCGACCACGGTGCGCGTGACCAAGACGCAGACCGTGTTCGTCGGTCCCGGCTGCATTGAGGGCGCCACCCTGCTGTCCGCGAATGGCACGATGGACGTGTACGACACCGATACGGCGAACGTCGATGACGCCCAGTCCAGGAAGATCGAGTTAGATACCAGCGGGAATTTCGTCAGCAACGATTCCACCGTGTTTTTCCAGCGCGGCTGTCATGTCGTGCTGGCCGGCACGAACCCCTACGGCGAGATCAAGCTGGTCAGGAATTCGGACAAACCGGGCGTGCGCGGACCGGCGGCGTATTTCAGTGACGGCGCCATTCGCCTCCATGGATCGAAGCGCCGGGCGCGGCCGCTGAACATATGAGCACCACTAGCCAACTGACGGATTTTTCTGACCTTTTCACGGACCTCCAGAACCGGGTTCGTGTGACCACGGGAGTCACGGCTACGGAAACTCAGGCGAAGCGATATATCAACATCGGCCTTCAGGACATGCACTTGGGCATGGAGTACCGCTATCCGTGGGCTGAACGCCGCGCCGTCCTGAGAACCCAGGATGATTATTCAACCGGCACCATCACGGCCACGCAAGGATCGACCGCCATCACCGGGTCCGGCACGCTCTGGAACACCGCCAACAGTTTTGGCGTCAATAACGTGCGGGCCACCGGGAAATTTCTGATCGGCGGCGGCACGACGCCATACGGTATTTCGTCCATCACCAACGACACCGCCGCCGTGCTGACGGATCGTTTTGTCGAGTCCACCGTCACCGCCGGGACGTATGTTTACTACGAGGACGAATACGACCTCGCCTCGGATTTCCTGCGTCCGGTGGACGCGCAGCGGTTCTCCGATGAGGTCGCTATCGATATCATCAGCCGTACCGAGTTCCGCCGACGCTATCCGTCGAACATCACCCGGGGTCGTCCGGCCGTGGCGACGATTCTGGACTTCGCGCCGTCAGGAAACACGACGCCGATTCGCCGGGTGAAACTCAGTCCGGCCCCGGATAGCTTTATATTGATTCCGTATACCTACATTACTTCTAATTTGGCGATCTCCAGCGCGGGAGTCGCGGCGACGAATCTTTCCGCGAACACGGATGAACCCATCGTTCCTCTGCGTTATCGACACGCGCTGGTATTTCATGCGCTTCAACATTGGTATCGGGATAAAAAAGACGACGATCGCGCCGTCGCCGCCAAGGCGGAATACGTCGATATCATGACGCGCATCATGTCCGATTCCGAGATCGGCGCGCCCCGTCCGCAGATCAGGCCGCGCATCGGCGGTTACGTTCGGTCGGCGAAATCCCCATATTCGGGAGGCCGCGGGCGATTCGACATGGGGAAGTGGGACAACATGGGTGAGTAATGAATCATCAATTTTACACCTATTTGCACTGTAAGCCAAACGGCGATCCTTTCTATGTTGGGAAGGGACATGGACGCCGTGCGTACATATTTTCCGGCAAGAAGAATCCTCATTACCAAAGAATCATTACTAAATATGGTGTCGAGAATGTTTTAGTTTTCGTATTCGAGTGTGAGTCTGAACAAGAAGCGTTTGCAGACGAAAGACATCAAATAGCACAATTACGATTCGATGGATACAACTTGGCTAATATCTGTGACGGTGGGGAAGGGGTAACAGGCCATAAACATTCGGATGAATCGCGCGCGAAGATTTCAGCCCGCCAGATTGGCCGTAGGTGGACGCCAGAATCAATCGCTAAACGATCAGCTACCAACCGTGGCAGAAAACGCTCTCTGGAGACGCGGGTACGCATGTCTCAATCAAAAAAAGGAAAGCTTTGCCGTCCTGAGACGCGCGCGAAATTGTCCGCCATAAACATGGGACATACTCATACTGTAGAAGCTCGCGCAAAAATAAGCGCAGCCCATAAGGGCAATCATTATTCACTTGGATATCGACATACACCGGAAGCCTTGGCGAAGATTGCTGCTGCCTCACGTGCTTTTAAGCGCACCCCTGAGCACTGTGCCAAAATATCCGCAGCCTTGCGAGCAAGGGCCGTGGTATCCCCATGCCCACCCGCACGCTGACCATCCGGCATAAATTCATGGGTGGATTCGCCACCGATTTCGGGAACAGCGTGGATACCACCCCGGATCAGGCCGGATTCCTGTTCATTCCGTTCCTGGTGGACGCGGAAAACGTCATCTTCGGACTCGGCGGTGGACCGCAAAAGATCGGCGGCACGACCAAGGTAAACAGCACCGCGCTGGAATCGGGGGTCGCGGTCAACGGCGTCTACGATTACTGGCGGCAGGGAATCACTGGCAGCGCGACGCGCCGGCGCGTGGTTCACGTCGGCACGAAAGTCCTGTCGGACGCCGATGACGGCTCGTTCGCCACCACCCTGTTCACCGGGCTGGCCGCCGGCGCGGTGCCGCATTATTCGACCTTCGACGACCGACTGATCATCGCCAGCGACAATGTCCTGGACGTTCCGAAGACCTGGGACCAGACCACGGCGGCGAATCTCGGCGGGACTCCGCCGCGATTCAGTTTCACTGCGGTCCATCATAACCGGGCATGGGCCGCCGGCGATTTCGCCAATCCATCCCGGTTCTATTATTCGGCGAACGTGGATCCACAGGACTGGGTCGGCGCCGGATCCGGGTCCATCGACATCGATCCGGACGACGGCGACATGATCACCGGCATCGCCAGCCATCGAAACACCCTGTTCGTGTTCAAGGGCCCGAACAAGGGCTCTATCCACCAGATCACCGGCTCGGCGCCGACGGGCAGCGACGCCTTCGCCCGCAAGACCTATTCCACGGGACTCGGCTGCTCCTGGCAAAACGCCATTTTCCGCTACGGCGACGAACTGGGTTTCGTCAGCCAGTTTGGGACCGTACACAACCTGTCCACGACGGCGGCGTTCGGCGATTTCCTGGAAACGGCGCTGTCCCGTCCCATCCACCAATGGATCACGCAACATCTGAACTACAATCGCATCCGGAACATCGTCGCCGTCAACAATCCAACCGAGGGCCGGGTCTATTTCACGATGACCATCGACGCCGGCACGACGAACAACATGGTGCTCGTCATGGATTACCGCCGGGTCCGGGAGACGGGGCAGATGGCGTGGTCGCTGATTCCGGGCTACGTCTTCGCCTCCATCGGCTTGTTCGTCGATAGCAACGGCCTGAGACGTGTCCTGGGGGGCGGAAACGATGGTTTCGTGAAACGACTCAACGTCAGTGCGCGCTCCCTGGACAACGCCTCGTCCACGGCCTATACCGCCAAGGTCACGACGCCCTATTTGAGTTACGGCGATTCGATGCAGATGAAGACTATTTCCCAGGCCAGCGTCGGCATCCAACCCGCCGGCAACTATACCCTGACCTTCGGCTGGACCCGGGACAATAACGCCCAGCAAGCACAGACGATCACGCAAGGCGGTGGAGATGTGCTCGGACCCAGTACAATCAATCCGTTCACGCTGGGGACTTCCTTGCTGGGAGGGTCACAATTCGTGGACCTGTACATGGAACTGGAAGAAGGCGGGGAGGCCAGATCATTCCAATATCAAGTCACGCAAGGCGGATTGAATGAAAACTTGGATTTACACTCGATTTCTGTTTCCATAAAGGGCAGCGGCCTGAGTACGGAAAATTAAGAATATGGAACCCCGATGAACGAGTCGATGGAAATATCCCGCCCGACCGCCCGGATCAAGCCCTGGCGGGCGGTGACGATTCGTGTCGCCCGCAACGAGACCGGGGACGCCATACGCGAATTGCTGGCGGTCAACGACATCATGGCGTTGACCGATGCCCGGTGGGACGACATCTTCCCGCACTGGCTGATCGCCACGATCGACGATGACGTGATTGGTTGTCTGCACGTCGTGCCTTCCCGACCGTTCGGATACCTGGATTTCCTGTGCGTGAAACCAGGCGTGTCGAAATCGATCCAGGCCGTGACGGTTAAGAAATTGCTGTTGACCGGCTGCGGGCAGCTTCGCGAACTCGGCGCCGATTTCGCCGTCAGCTTCGTGGAGCATCGCCTGAAATCCTACCGGAACGTGCTCAAAAACAACGGCTGTCTCCTCGGACCGTCCGGCAACGCCGTCATCAAGCGGTTGAACTGAGCGGTTGAACGACCATGGGCGGAAAAACCACCACCACCACCAATGTTCCGCCGCCGTCGCCGGCGGAACTGGAACACCAGGGGTTGTCGGTCGAGGAGAAGAAACTCCAGATCGATGCCCTGAAAAGCCAGTCCACCTTTCAGCGCGAACTATCCGATTTCGCCTTGCCGGAAATACGCGCCCAGGCGGCTGAACGGGCGGCTCTGAACGCAGCAGTTTCACCCGAGGATCGCGCCGCCTTCGAGAAATCGGAATTCGACAGGCGCCAGCGATTGGGCCCGATCCAGGACGAATTGTTGCAGCGCCAATTAGAAGACATCAGACGGGGAGGCGCGGCCACGCCGGAACAAGTCGCCAGAATCGACGAAATGACCCAAGCCGGTATCGCCGCCGGGTCCGGCGATATCGACATCGCCACGCAGGAAGGACTCAAACTTCTTCGAGAAGAACTGGCCCCCGGCCTTGGACTTAGACCGACGGACTCACCCATTCTCGACCGTGGCGCGACCCTGGCCCGGGAAGGCGTGAAACAGAAATCCTCGCTGGGCCTGAATCTTCGCAGCGCCGGCGCGTCCGCCAAGTTGAACTACCCGCTGGCGGTGCAACAGAACCGGTTTGCCCAACAGGGGTTCGGAGAATCGGTGTTGAATTTCCAGCAACAACTTCAACAGCAGGCGTTTCAGAACCGGTTGGCCTTGGGCGGACAGATTACCCAGGGGGGATTGGGCCTGGCCGGCGGTGGTGGCAGCCCGGCGTTGGATGCCATAACCCGGGCGCGCTACGCCAGTGCCGGAACCACCACCAATCGTGGTGCTGGTCTTTCTGATTATGGCGCCGCCGCCGCCGGAATAGGGGCTCTCATTATGGCCTCGGATATCCGCCTGAAGAAAAACATCGTCAGGATCGGGACCCATCGTCCGGGCGTGGGGATATACCGTTATACGATTTTCGGCAGACCCGAGGTCGGCGTGATCGCCCAGGAAGTGAGGAAAGTGATGCCGGACGCCGTGACCGTCCATCCCAACGGCTATCTGATGGTGGATTACGGAAAGATCGGGGCTGTCCATGGCCGCTAATTTTGATTTCGAGCGGGATGAAAATCTGTTCCCTCGCAGCTCGCCGGAGGCGGGCGATTCCCTGGTGTCGTCACGATCATCCCTGGACGGCCTGTCCCTGGGTGGCGGACAACCTTCGGTCGGTCTGGCGCCGGTATCCATGCCGGAACCGCCGCCGGCTCCGGACCGAAAATCCGCCCGACAGGCATTCCTGGACCGGCTCAGCACCCGAGAACGATTCGGCGTGACTCTGCAGGAGGTCGGCTTCGCCCTGCAAGGCAAGACCGGCCCCCTCCAGGGCATGATCGAGGCCGATCGCCGTCACCGGTTGGAGAAACTGGCCGAGACCCGGGCTTCCGTGGACACGATCGGCAAGGGGCTTTCCTATGCCCGTAATCTTCCCGCCGGACCGCAACGGGACGCCGCCATCGAGGCGTTTTCGGTAGCGATCCCGGAAAATATGCGGGAATCCTTCAAGGGACTGGCGAAACGCGACGATGTTCTGGGCAACTACGGGATGATTGATGGTGACCCGCGCATGAAGGCGGCAGCCCACGGGATGTGTTCAACCACCGCCGACTACAGCAAGTGCATGATGGAGTTCGTCACGGACAAAAGTAAAGCAACCGCTTTATCCAAGGCGATTGACGATCCGGTGCTCCCTGATATCGAGAGGAAACTCAGCGCCATCTCGGCCATGCCTGAAATAAAAGCCGCCGTGGAAAAAATGACCGCCGAGGGACGATATCCAACCCTGTCGGATTTATTCGAGCACCAGAAGAAACTGCTGCCGCCGGAGCTTCAATTAACCCGCGATGACTTTCTGACCTTGCGGAGGAATCAGGGTGTGTTGCCACGATTCGGTATTTACACGGATGATCTTCTCAAGAAGAAAGCCGAGGGCGAACTCAAGATCAGGGCGAAAATAGACGGCCCCGAAGGACAGGTAAAATCCAGACGCGCGGAGATTCAACTGAAGATAGACCGTGGCGAGAAAGTCAGCCCTCGCGAGCGTGAGTTCCTTGACGAACTGAACAAGGCAGATCCATTCGTGCGCCTGTTGAATGAACGGCGGGACGGCGATAAACCAGCCGAGAAACAACAAGAGAAACAACCCGAGAAAAAAACGCTGCCACTGGAGCAATGGCTGGTGGAAGCTCGCAAGAGCCCCAAGAACAAGGATTATACCGACGAACAGCTTCGCCAGTATTACCAGAAGAATTACGGTAAGAAACAGTGATCGACGATCCACTCAAGAAAGAAGCCCGTCTTGTCGTTGACGATCCACTCAAGATCGAGGTTGACGATCCATTGAAACAGTCCAGCGTATTCAAGACAGCGCTGGATATAGCAGAGGCGATACTGCCAAAACCGTGGATGGCCGCCGTGGGCGTTGTTGAAACAGCGGCGACGATGGGGTCTGGGTTTTTCGGATCGATACCAGCCGCCGCGGCCGGTGCGGGGGCGGCTATTATCAATCAAGACATCGGCGCTTATCCCCACACGTTCAAGAAGGTGCAGGAAGCACTTACCTATAAGCCAAGGACCACGATTGCTAAAAACATCGTCGGTGGCATTGGCAGTGCAGCAGACTGGTACTCACGGAAAGTTGTGGATCGATACCTGGTTGAACCCAACATCGAGAACAAAAATCCCGTTCTGGAAGTTGTTGGCAAGACGGCTGGAGAAGCGTTGCCACTGTTACTACCTCTTTTTAGAATCGGTAAACCGCCATCCCCGGGGGTAACGGCCGGCAGCCGTGGGGCCATTGGAGCTGAAGCTATCAAGCCAGGGAAACCATCACACCCACTGGCGATGACAGATGACCAGCTGGTCAACACGATTAAAAACGATCCTGACGCCATCACGGCGATCGTGAGGAACGAAATTGTTGCCACACCTGTAAAACCAACGCAGACACCCGATCCCATCGGTGGACCAATCCTGAAACAACGCAAACTGGCTATCCGGGGCAGCGAATCACCGACCGTCCTGCCGGAGCATCAGGCGCGACTTAAAACCGGGCCGGAGGCACGCTATGAAACACAGACGGAACCGAATGTGGCGGATATCGTCAGTCGAATGAGCAACGACGAATTGGCGGCAGTTCCAATTCTGCAAGAAGCCGGTCCCGCCAATACCTGGTCAGCGGCCAGGATCGAACTTTACAAAAGACACGTCGCCGACGGTAAACCAGACGTGGCTTGGAGCGTATTCGAGGAAACCATGCGCGCCGGTACGACCATGGGGCAACTGATCAATCAATTCAAGACGCTGTCTGGTGCCACGCCGGATGGAATTATTCTGGCAGTCAACAAACGACTGGCCAAGGACGGATACGATCCTGTCCCATTGGCCCATGAGAAAATCATGCGAGGGCTTGGCCAGGACAGCATCACCAAACACCAGGCATGGAAAGGCGCGGAACGGAATTGGTTGAAAGATCCAACCGATGGAAATCTCGACGTGGTTTCAAAAGCAAGGGAAGCCGCCATCAAGGCCGACGTACTGTTACAGGAGAAGATCGGAAAATACCAGCCCCGAGTGCTTGGGGACATGGTGTCAACGTTGCTGAAGGGTAATCTCCTAAGTCCTATTTCCAACGTTGCCAATATCGTCGGCAACACAATCAACATACCGCTACGCGGACTGGTCAGAAACGCGCAGGCGTACATGGATACGATGGATGCTGCGGTGCGGTCTACAGAACGGGCCTCGACCGTGGTCCCACTACGAGGAGCGAAAGAAGCTGTCTATGCCGTCGCTCGTTCAGTGCCGGAATCATTGAACGCCCTTTACCGCGGAGCCAGTGATATGGAACTTGCCAGGGTTGATGCCAGGGTCGGGCTTCATCCGCTCAGGGCCTTGCGTGATCTAATCAGCAAGGAAGTCGAGGGGCCGAAACGCGGCGGAAAGACGCCGGTGGGACAAAAATTGCTGGCGGCGCTTGAGGCGTCTCCTTTCGCAATCCACGCTGCCGCGCAACTACGGACCCTGGCTGCTTTCGATATACCATTCCGGGCGGCGGCGATGGCCAGACTTACGACTGAAGCATTGAAACTGGAATCGATGAGAGGCGGGCGCGCCTATACGTCGGCTGAAGCATCGCGCGCGGCGAAATTTCCTGAACTGTATTTCGACAGGAAGACTCTTGAACGCATCGATGTGGAGGCCGACCGCGCCGTCTACTTGCAGAATAATCCGGTTACCACGACGGTGGCTAGGATAATGAACAGCGCATCGCCATCTGTGAGATTCCTCATCTCCACCATCGCTCCATACGTCAAGACGCCCACCAATGTTGTTGGGGAATGGCTATCCTTCAATCCCGCCATTGCCTTGACGAACACGATCAGGAACGCCGCCAAGGGAAATAAACGATTGGCGCAACTCGACGCCGGGAAGTTCGTGCTGGGAACAACCATTGCGGCGACTGGATATTGGCTCTATGAAAAAGGTCTATTGTCGCCGTCCTTGCAGGATAAAGGCGAACAACAAAAAGCCAGACTGCTGGCGGAAGACACCATGCCGGCCAACCATCTGAATCTATCGGGGATAGCCAGGGCCATGAAGGGAGAAGACACGACGTGGAGAATTGGAGACAGAACGGTCAACGTCATACGGGGCGGCGGTATCACTGGGGCCTTGATGATGATGACGGCGGACGTGAGACGGAGAATGGAGAAAACGCCGGAACCGGAAACCGCCGCGGCGGTTGGGGTAAATATCCTCACCGACGGTATGACCACAACCCTGGGTTACGCGGTTAATCAAAGCATGCTGAAAGGCACCACGACGTTATTGAACGCGATTCTGGACAACAAGACTGACTCGTGGTTCGCCGCCTATTTTGAGACGCTGGTAGCCATCCCTTTACCGAACACGCTGATGGCCATCAGTCGCGCCACCCGGGAATACAAGCCAGAAGTACGTGGAGATTCGCTTGATGAAAGACTTGAGAATCAGCTTAGAAGCCGACTGGGTGCGTTCGGGCTCGATAAAGACGTGGTGTTTAAACGCGGCCTGTGGGGTCGCAAGATCAGGGAAACGCCTGAAGGCAATACCCCGTGGCTCTACCAGATGCTGGATATATCCAAGACCAGGACGATCCCGGATGATCCAATGCCACTGAGTGTGTATGCGCTCTGGCGCCGCACGGGGGACAATGGCATCATCCCCACGCCGCCAACCACCAGGCTGACTTTCAAGGACCAGACCTATGTCTTGAGCCGTGGACAGGAGAGTCGATTGCAGGAACTGGTCGGTCAACAGCGATATGATTTGGGAACAAAATTGGTGAACAACATGAATTACCATGCTCTTCCAGAAGAGGCACAGATTAAATTGTTGAAGAAAGCATGGGCTAAAGGAGACGAATTCGGGAAGAAGGAATTCCTGTTGGAAAGAATAAAAGAGTTAAAGTCAAAACAGAAGCCATCGGGATTCCGACCCGACCAGCCCGTAAATAATAACGTGGGAATCCAACTCCAATGAACTTAAAAGAGACGGTGCACTAAGCAAATGAAAGGAGACGTGTCATTGCAATTAATCGCGTAAAAACCTGGTCGGCGGGCGAGGTGCTTTCGGCCAGCGACCTCAACGCCGAATATAACAACATTCTGAACAACGCCGCCGATCTCGTCTCGCCACTGACCAAGGCGATCTCGATGGGCGGCTTTGCGTTGAATTTCGACGCCGCCAATACCATCGCCATGACGGGGGCGACCAACGGCGTCAGCCTGACGGGCGGGGCGCTCAACACGCCGCAAGGGGCAGATATTGCCTCGGCTGCCACTGTTAATCTTGATACCGCTACTGGTAATCTCGTGGACGTAACCGGGACGGTGACGATCACCGCCATCACGCTGTCTCAAGGACGCGAGCGCACCGTGCGTTTCACCGGAGCCTTGACGTTGACAAATGGGGCTTCTCTGGTACTGCCCGGTGCGGCGAATATAACGACCGCCGCCGGTGACTTCGCCGTCTTCCGGGGCTACGCCAGCGGCGTCGTGCGGTGCGTGGTGTACGTGTCGGCGGCTGTCCCGGTGCTGGCCAATCCCCTGCTGATCGCGAACGGTGGAACATCGTCCACGACCGCCGCCGGTGCCCGCACCGCGCTCGGGCTTGGTACGGCCGCCGTCGCCAACACGGGGACATCCGGCGCGACCGTGCCTTTGCTCGACGGCAACAATACCCATTCCGGCACTCTCACCATGTCCGGGAAGTCCATCATCGAAGCCAATGCCAATATCGCCGCCCACGCGACCACCATGGACCCGTGGGGTCTGGGCAACCATGTGGTCGTGACCGGGGCCGCCGTGACGTTCACGAACCTTGCCAATGCCCCGCAAGCCGGCGCGGAAGTCGAATTGTTCATGGACGCCGCCCACATCTTTACCGATGGGGCTGTGTTTGAAGTGGACGGGGATGCCAACTGGACGGCGGA
>ERZ1292623.1547-Hain-H51-01um-R1-1547-length-21994-cov-6_pt1 | contig 21994 bp, 23 predicted proteins | sample MGYA00564398_ERZ1292623 | MGnify/ENA primary metagenome ERZ1292623 (study PRJEB36523, sample SAMEA6512633) | groundwater metagenome | collected 2019-01-07 | study: AquaDiva: Metagenomics assemblies of 32 groundwater samples | reverse complement strand
TATTATTAGATTGTGGGGTAGATGTTTCTGCTCAAAATGAAGAAGACGCTTATCCAATGTTAGATGCTCCAGAATTCGACATCGGAAAATTAGATGCTGTTATTGCTACCCATGCACATACCGATCATGTTGCATTTATCCCCTTCTTGTATAAAATGGGTTATAAAGGACCAGTTTATTTCACACAGCCTGGAAGAGATATCGCTTCATTAATGGCATTAGATTATATTTCAGTAGCACAAAAGCAAGGAAGAAAAGCAATATTTGGAAGCGTTGATATTAAAGAAATGGTTAAGCACAGCATTGCCTTAGAATATGGTGAAGTCTCGGATGTTACTCCTGATATAAGAGTTACTTTTTATGATGCAGGACATGAATTAGGAAGTGCAATGATTCATTTGAATATTGGAAATGGATTGCACAATTTATTATATACCGGAGATTTCTTGTATGAAACAAGTAATTTATTAAGTTCAGCTGAAACAAGATTTCCAAGACTAGAAACCTTAATCATGGAAGCAACTTATGGGGGACAGCAAGATAATTATCCTAATAGAAGAGAAGCAGAAGAAATATTATACAAAACAATTAAGGATACAATGGCTCGTGGTGGAAAAGTTTTAATGCCTGTACTTGGAACAGGAAGGGCTCAGGAATTAATGGTTATTATTGAAAAAGGTGTTAGAAATGGGGTTTTAGATAAAATCTCAGTTTATATTCAGGGAATAGTTTGGGATATTACTGCAATACATACAGCATATCCCGATTTCTTTAATGCTAATGTAAGAAAATTAATTTTCCATAAAGATCAAAATCCATTCTTAAATGAAATATTCAAGCAAGTAGGATCAAGAAAAGAAATGGATCAAGTTTTAGATGGAGGTCCGTGTGTTATTTTAGCTACTAGCGGGATGATGGTTGGCGGGGCTTCTGTAGAATATTTCAAGGAATTAGCAGATAATCCAAAAAACAGCATTGTGTTTAGTTCTTATCTCGGTCCGGGAAGTTTAGGAAGAAAAATTTCTGAGGGAGAAAAAGAGTTTAATATCGAAGGGAAAGAAGTAAAAATGAGAATGGAAATTGCTGCTATAAGAGGATTTTCAGGGCATTCTCCTAGGGATAAGATAATAAGTTTCGTAAGAAATTTAGAACCTAAACCAAAAAAAATAATATTATTGCATGGAGAAAATTCTAAATGTTTAGATCTTGCTAGTACTTTGCACAAGACTTTTAGGGTAGAAACAAACGCCCCAAAGAATTTAGAAAGTATTAGAATAAGATAAACAGCTTAACAATTAATAATCCTAAGAAACATCCTAAAGTTAATACAGGCATTGCAGGATAATATTTTCCTTTCTTGCTATATAAAAATAATCCCAATAAAGCTAATGTTGTTACAATAGAAACTATAGCAGCACTTAAGAAATTAAATTCTTTTAGTATAACACCTGAGAAAAATAAAGTAAATCCTATATCCCCCCCTCCTAAAATAGCTAAACTAGTCTTAAATTTGCCTTTTTCTTTAATTTTGTAAGGAAGATTAACTCCCGCAAATACTTTCGAGTTAGTTTGAAATTTAGCCATCTTAATCATATGCTTACTTTTGTATACAGAATAATAATCGTAAGCTGAAATCAAGACTAATAATATACTTATTGATAATAAATTTAATATTGGAACAAATATTGCACTTAATCCTCCATAAATAAATAATTCAGTTAAATTGTTGATTATTGTATTCGGTTTTAAGACTTTTGCTAATGCAACTACTACTCCAAATATTATGGCATAAACTTCTGGAATAAAAGCGTTTAATGCTATGGTCAATGTCAATGCTATTGAAATAAAAAACCAGAATTTCCATAATCTCATTGCATTAAACTTGATTAATATTAAAGCTAAAATAGTCGAAAATACTATAATAAAAAGTATTGTTATCCAAGAAGTTTTTTCCTCCACTTCAGGACGCTCAATTCTTAACGGCAAATTCTTTTGGATTATTTCTCCAGTTGCAGTCTTCTCCGGAAGATATTCCTTTATTATAACTAATCCAATTAAATGCGCACTTATAAAAATTAAAAGAAGTAATAATGTAATATTAAGCTTATGTTTCATGATATTTTCCCTATACGAGGATATATAAAAGTTGCTTTAAATCATTCCCACTTTAAAGTAAACAATTAGGTTTATATATAAATTCACAAGAAAACTTAATCAATGGGAAAGGAACAACCGTTTATACAACTAGAAAATGTTTCTAAATGGTATGGAAAGGCCGTAATACTAGATAAGCTAAGTTTTAATGTTCCATATGGAGAGATATTTGGAATCATTGGAAAATCTGGATGTGGAAAAAGTACAACATTGAGTATTATTATTGGATTTCTAAAACCAAGCTAGGGAAGAATATACTTCCAGTCACATGATATTTATAATAATATTCGCGAAGTTCAGGAACAATTTGGTTTCGCTGCTCAGGAAGTTAGTTTTTATCCAAGATTAACAGTAAAAGAAAATCTAGAATACTTTGGGAGGTTGTACAATTTAACGCATAAACAACTAAAAGAAAGAATTCCTCAAATATTACAATTAGTAAATCTAGAAGGAACTGAACATTTACAAGGATGGAAATTAAGTGCAGGAATGCAGAAAAGGTTAGACATTGCTTGTGCTATGATACACGAGCCAAAAGTTCTTTTACTAGACGAACCAACTGAAGATCTTGACCCTACATTAAGATTAGAATTATTAGATTTAATCAAAAAAATTAACCACGAAAAAAATGTTACTGTAATCTTAACTTCTCACTTGTTAAATGAAGTTGAGTATGTTTGTGATAGAGTTGCAATATTAAATGATCATAAGATTGTTGCAATGGGAAAAATAAACGAATTAAAAGAAAATTATAGCAAAGATAGTGAAATAGGCATTGAATTAGAAGACAGAAATAATCAGGAATTTATTAAACTTGCAAAAAAGATTCCAAACGTAAAAAAAATAGTTGAAAGGCAGGGCAAAGTGTATATTTATACTAGTAAAGGTACTGAAATATTAAAGAGCATGCTTGCTGCTTCTTTGCAACAGAAAAAGAAATTCAATGTTACAAGTATAACCTTAAGCAAGCCAAGTCTAGAAGAAGTTTTTCAGAGTCTTACAGGAAAATCAACCAAAGAAGAAATTGTTGAAGAAATAAAAGAAGAAAAAAAGGAAATTAAGAAGGAAGAGAAAAAAGGAGTTAAGAAAACTAAAGCTGATAATGAAGCTGAAAGAGAATTGAGCAAGATGGCTATGCAGGAAAAAATTGACGACTCAAAATACAAGAAAAAGAAGGATAAAGCAAGATGAAGATAGCAGAAATAATTAAAAAGAATTTTAGATTATTATTAAGATCTAAGACTTCTGCCTTAATTGTCTTAGTTGGTCCTTTAATCCTAATGCTATTGATTGGATTCGCTTTTAATACGACATCTATCTTTGATATTAAAGTCGGAACTTATTCAAGCGCTTATTCAGAATTATCAGACTCAATAGTTGTTAAATTACAGGATGATCAGTTCAGGGTAATTAAGGTTGATAGTGAAGAAAGATGTATTGATATGATTAAATCAGGAGATATTCATGTTTGTACAATATTTCCTCCAAATCTAAACTTGCAAACATCTGATAAAATTGTTTTTCATGTTGATCAGTCAAGATTAAATTTTGTTTATATTATCTTGGATAGAATATCAAGCAAAATAGCAACTAAATCTACAGAATTAAGCACAGCATTAACAAATAGATTGTTGACAAGTATAAATAATGCAAATACAAAACTTGATGCAAATAAAAAAATATCTACAGATCTAGAGTCTGTAAATAGTGATTTATCTAAGTTAGATTATACTTATACCGGTATAAATTTTACAGCTTTAAGAGCAGAGGCTAAAAGAATAGCAAATTTAAGTTCAACCTCTGATTCAAAAATACTATCATTAATATCAAGTATAGAAACAAGTTACAATAGCATCTCGGGTAAGTTAGACGCAGTCTCAACTGCAGTAAGTAATGCAAAAACTAAATTAACTGGAGATATAAAAACAGCGAAAGAAATCGAAGCTAATGTTAAAGATATAAAAGATGATATTAGTTCTATTGAAGTCAAAGATGTTTCAAGAATTGTAAGCCCGATATCAACCGAGATAAGACCTATATCAGCAGAATCAACTAATTTAAGTTATACATTTCCAACTTTAGTATTATTAGTTGTTCTATTTGCAGGATTATTCATTGGAAGTACTTCTGTAATGGAGGAAAAGACATCAAAGGCTTATTTCCGTAACTTTATTACTCCGACAAAGGGTATCTTATTTGTTTTAGGACAGTATATCTCAAACGTTATAATAATTTTAATCCAGTTATTAATAATATTTACAGTAATGTTGATAATATCAAAAGCAGATGTAAGTCCTATAATATTATTAACATTATTATTAATCTCGTTTTTAACAGGAAGTGTCTTTGTTTTACTTGGAATGATTATAGGATATTCATTTAAATCAGGAGAAACAGCAAATATAGGGGCAATTTCAGTCGGAGCATTATTATTATTCTTTTCAAACACAATTTTACCAATAGAAACACTTCCAGGAGCAATAAGAGAAGTAGTCCAATTTAATCCTTTTATTTTAGGAGAGACAGCGTTAAAGAAAATAATATTGTTTAATGAAGGATTTTCAAGCATATTGAATTCTATTTACTTTTTAATAGGATTTTTAATCATATTATTTTTGGCAGCATACTTCACTAGAGAGCTAACAAAACGTCAAGTCAGTTAATTTTATATACCAAAAAACATCACTATTTTTATGTCTTTGAATGCAATTGAGGTCATAGCTTTAATATTCGTTCTTGTAGGGTTATGTAAAATATTTTTTCTTTTAGTGAATAAAAGAAGATGGTATGAAAAGGTTGCAAAGCCGATTTATACAAACACAACAACAAGTACTTTAATATTTATAGTGCTCGCTTTAGTAATGTTCTATTATTTAATTCAATACTTCAACCTTACAGAGATTTTTGCCATAATGGCCTTTACAAGTGTTTTGATGGCAATAGGGTTTTTAATATACGGAAAGCATATTGTCGAATTGATTGAGAAAGTATTAAATAAAAAATTCACTTTCTGGAGAGTATTTTATGCTATTATATTCTTAGTTTTATTAGTCCTTGCTCTCTATGAAATATTGTTTACCTAATAACATTAGAAAAATATATAAATATTAAAAATAGGTAAGTAATATGGTAAATGTGTCTCTAAAAAATGTGTATGATGAGGTTAAGCTGTTAAAGAAGGATATAGCTTTAATCAAATATATCCTCTCTGAAGAAGGTCAATTAACAGAAGAAACTAAAAGAAGACTAGAAATAGCACGTAAAACGCCAGATTCTAAATATCTAGAATTGTGATTGAAATGTGGAAAGTCTTATTGTCTCTAGATGTTCAAAATTTCTTAGAAAAGCAGGATAAAAATATCTCAACAAGATTAAAAAAGGGTTTAGAGAAACTCAAAACAGATAACCCTTTTCATTATTTAGAACATTTTGAGGGGCAAGATTATTACAAATATAGGATCGGAGATTATCGTGTTTTAATCGATGTTGATTTTCAAGATAAAATATTAAGAGTGCGTGTTTTAGATCATAGAAGTGTTATATATAAAAGAAAGCATTGAATTCTTTAATAATAATATTTATATACTAAATTCAGTCTAAATTTATATGGAAAAATTTACAGTTAACCCCTATGAAGTCAAAGGGGAGATTGATTATGATAAATTAATAAAAGAGTTTGGTGTTAATAAAATTTCTGAAGAAGAGTTAAAGAGAATTCAAAAATATACTAAGGAATTGCATCCTTATCTTAGAAGAAAGATATTTTTTGCTCAAAGAGACTTGAAATGGTGCTTAGATGAGTATGACAAGAAAAATAAATTCTTTTTGTATACTGGATGTGGTCCATCTGGTCCAATACATCTAGGGCATTTATCAGTTTGGATGTTTACAAAATGGCTCCAGGAAAAATTCAATACAGAATTATGGTTCCAGTTTACAGACGATGAAAAGTTTTTGTTTAAGAATAAAAGCTATGATGAAATACAAAAATGGACTCATGAAAATATGTTAGATGTTATAGCTCTTGGCTTTAATCCTAAGAATACTCACTTTTTAATTGACACAAAGCATGCAAATTTGTTGTATCCAGAAGCTATTAAAGTTGCTAAGAAGATAAATTTCTCAACAATTAAATCAGCATTTGGTTTTACAGACATGAATAACATCGGAAGTATTTTCTATACAGCAATGCAGACTGTTCCTGTGTTTCTCCCAAACATAATAAATAAAGAAAATCGTCCTTGTTTAATTCCTTTAGCTATTGATCAGGATGTTCATTTTAGGATTTCTAGAGATGTTGTTGAAAAATTAGGGTATCACAAGCCAGCTATAATGCATTCTAAATTCATGCCTCCTTTAACAGGGATGCAAGGAAAGATGTCAAGTTCAGAAGATAATGTTGCTTTATTGACAACAAATTCTGAAAAAGAAATAGAAACCAAGATTAAAAAATATGCATTTTCAGGCGGCAGAGATACTATAGAAGAGCATAGGAAAAAAGGCGGAAATCCTAATATTGATGTTAGTTATCAGTGGCTTACTTATTTTGAGGATAATGATGCTAAATTAAGGAAGATTCATGATGACTATAAATCAGGAAAAATGTTAACTTCTGAACTAAAACAGGTATTAATAGAAAAATTAACTAAATTCTTAAAGCAACACCAGGAAAAAAGGGAAAAAGCAAGGAAATTAGTTGACAAGTTTATATACTAATAATGTAACCACTTTTTAGTGCGTATAAAACGAAAGCTTTATAAATCCTACTTCTCGTGTATAATATAACTAATTAAAATGAAATCAACACAAACTTACAAAATAACAAGAAGAAGAACGGGAAGAACGGAAATTAATGTTCCGCATAGAGATTCTAATATCAATTTTGTTTATCAAAAATTTGGTCCAAATACTTATGCTAACGTTAAAGAAGCAATTGAAAAAGATGGTTTGTCAGCACCAACAATGACGGAAAGTGCTTCTCTATTGTATGAAGCATTTGTTAAAGATAATGAAGGAAAAGAACCTGAGTTTAATGATGTTAAAGGGACTATGAAAAATAGATGGTTATGGGGTTTTACAGGAACTTTATATGTTCCAGGTAAAGGAGCTTACATACATGATAATCCTCAAGTAATAAATGGAATGCCTTATATGGAAGAATCTGAGTTAGTAAAGAAATTAGAACAAAATGATTCAAGTGTTAGATTTGTTTCTTTTGGTTTTAAAACAGGAGAAATGAGTTCTTTAGAGTTAAGCAAAAACCTTTATATTATTAATTTAGCAGGAGAAGAAGGTGCTGAAAAGTTAGCAGAAGTTTCTGATAAGCATAAGAACAAAAAACCTTATTTATGGAGCTTTGAATCTGTTAAAAAACCTTTAACAAGAGTTTCCGCTTTGTACTCTGGGTTCTTCGGTCGTAGGTTGTGTGTCGTTGGCTTCAGCCGTGGTGGTGACAGGTATGGTTATGCTTTTGGGGTCGTTGCCAAAAATTTTTCCAGTGGAAATAAAAGTTTAGAACAAGAGATAGGAGAACAATAAAATGATAGTAAAAGAAGATTTCCTTAAGAAATTAAGAAGCTCATTTGATTTAAATGAGTATGAAGTAAAGATATGGACAGCATTATTAAGCAGAGGAATATCAAGTGCGGGTGAACTTTCTGAAATAAGCAATGTTCCTAGATCAAGAAGTTACGATGTTCTTGAAACTCTTGAAAAAAAAGGTTTTGTGATGATGAAATTAGGAAAGCCGATAAAATATATGGCTGTTAAACCAGAGGAAGTTGTTAAAAGAGTTAAAACTGGGATAGTAAGGGATGCTGAAGAGCATGCAAAAATGCTGGAAGATATAAGGGGAACTGATTTATATAAAGAATTACAATTATTGCATGATCAAGGTATAAAAAAAATTGACCCAACCACACTAAGTGGTGCGATTAGGGGAAGAAACAGGATACATGATCAAATGGAAAGCATGATAAGAAATGCTAAAAAAAGTGTAGTTTTAATGACAACTTCAAAGGGAATTTTTCAAAAATATGACATGCTTAAAAATGTATTAAAGAAATTAAAAAACGTTGATGTTAAAATTGTAACACAAGAAACTAAAGAAAATAAAGAATTAATTGAAGACTTAAAGAAATATGCTAATATTAAAGCAGTTTCTCAGGTTAATTCAAGGTTCTGTATTGTCGACGGAAAAGAATTATTGTTTATGATGTTAGATGATGAGAAAGTGCACGAAAGTTATGATTTAGGAATATGGGTGGACACGGATTACTTCGCATCAGCTTTACAGCAAATGTTTAGTCTTTCTTGGAATGCGATAAAATGATGAGTGAAGATTCTTTAGGTTTGGAAGAGAGTTTAAAATGAAAATAAATCAATCAGAAATAGAGTACCATGATTATTTTGAGAGTTTAGTAATGGATGGAAGTTATCCTACTTTAATAATAATTCCTTTTATAGACTTAAAGGAAAATGATCTTCAAACAGTTTTAGATTCTTTAGAGTGGAACACCTACGGTTTATTTGGAAATAAAGAAAAAATGATAGCAAAAAATAGAGAAGACGTGGAATATAGATTTATTTCAATGTTATATAAAGAGGGTAAACGTGGCAATAAAACTATACTTGATTTGGATAAAAATGGCAATGGAACAATATTCATCCGTGGTAAAAAAGCGGAAAATTTAGAAGAATCTGTTTTAAAATTAGTTAAAGCACTCAATGAAGAAAGTGAATTATCTGAAAGATTAGTACAGGAATGCTAAAATAAGCGTGGTAGTTAACTACCTATTTTCTTGTAATTGTGGTAACTAATATAGTGGTAAGTAACCAAAAACTTTATAAATAAGTGGTAATTAATCTATTTATGGTTTATCTAAAAAAGGTGAACATTAAAGGTCATGAATACTGGTATTTATTTCATACAGTAAGAAGCGACGACAAATTTCTAAAAAAAAGCAAGTACTTAGGAAAGAATCTTCCGAAAGACATTGAAAAAATAAAATTAGAATTCTTAAACGAAATAACAAATACAAAAAAAACTAGAGAAGAAAAGATAATTGAAAGTCTAACTTCCTTAGAAAGAAAAATATTTCCTATATTGAAGCAAGAAAACGAGTTAAATCGTATTTCTAATGTATTAAAATTACAACCAATAGAAGTCTTAAGAACTTTAGGATGGCTAGAAAATAAAAATTTGATAACTACATCAAAAGAAGAGAATGAATTAATTGAAATTGATAAAAATGGAGAAACATATTTAAGAAAAGGACTGCCTGAAAAACAATTTCTTAATTTGCTTCCTAGCAACTTAGAGAATTTAAAAAAATACTTGTCGCAAGATGAAATAAATATATCTATTGGAAAATTAAAGAAACAAAATGCGATTAATTTTGGAAAAGAGATTACAATAACTGAAAAAGGTAAAAAGATATTAAAAGAAAAGAGTAAAGAAGAATTATTTCTTAGAAAGCTTCCATTAAATATCAATAAATTAAGTAATGAGGATAAAATAATTTATGAAGAATTAAAGAAAAGAAGAGATTTAATAAAAGATGATATAAAAAAGACAATTAAGGTTAATCTAACTCAGTTAGGGGAACAATTAGTAAATCATAAATTAAAAAATAACTTGGTAGAAAGTTTAACTCCTGAAATCTTTAAGAATGAGAAGTGGAAAACTAAAACATTTAGAAGATATGATTTACAAGCACAGCTTCCTAAAATTTATCAGGGAAGAAAACATTTTGTAACAGAAGCGATAGAAAAAGGTAAGAAAATATGGCTTGAAATGGGTTTTAAGGAGATGACTGGAAATAAAACTGTAACTTCATTCTGGAATTTTGATGCCTTATTCACCGCACAAGATCATCCTGTAAGAGAACTACAGGACACTTTCTTCATGAAAGACGTTAAAGGAAGACTTCCAAGTAAAGAGTTAGTTGAAAGAGTAAAAAAAGCTCATGAAAATGGAGTGGATAATAGCTTAGGATGGAGATATAAATGGAATGAGGAAACAGCAAAAAAAGTCCTGATAAGAACACATACAACATGTCTGTCATCTCAAACTCTTGCTAAACTAAAAAAAGAGAACATTCCTGCAAAGTTCTTCTCAATAGGAAAATGCTTTAGAAATGAAACAGTTGACTGGAAGCACGGATTCGAGTTTAATCAAACAGAAGGAATTGTTGTTGATCCTAATGCAAATTTAAGGAATTTAATCGGATATTTAAAAGAATTTGCAAAGAAAATGGGCTATGATAAGATAAAGGTCCAGCCTTCATATTTTCCATATACAGAGCCTAGTGTCGAAGGTTATGTCTGGAATGAGCAGAAAAAACAGTGGATGGAAGTTCTTGCAGCAGGAATCTTTAGACCAGAAGTAACTATTCCGTTATTAGGGACAAATATTCCTGTATTAGCATGGGGTCCTGGTTTTGACAGATTAATGATGGCAGCTTATGAAATCTTAGATTTAAGAGAAGTATATGCCAATGATCTAAAGAAATTAAGAACAAGGAAGAACTGGATATAAGATGACAATAATAAGCATTCCAAGAAAAGAACTTGAAAAGCTGGCTAAGTATAGTGATGAATTAGTTGAGAAAATAAATCTTTTTGGCACTCCGGTAGAATCTTTTAATGAGAATAATATTGAAGTTGAAGTTCTTCCCAATCGTCCTGATATGTTTTCTAGCCAGGGATTTTTAAGAAGTTTTAAAAATTATCTTGGAATAAAGAAAGGATTAACTAATTATGAAATAAAAAAGCCAGAGCATAATTACAAAGTCAAGATAAGCAATGAGCTAAAAAACATTCGTCCTTTTACATCTTGTGCAATTGTTAAAGACTTAAAATTAGATGATGAAAGAATAAAGCAAATAATCGACTTACAGGAAAAATTACATTCTACTCTAGGGAGAAACAGGAGGAAGATGGCCATAGGAATTTATCCTCTTGAAAAAATAATATTACCAATAACATTCGAAGCTAGAAATCCTAAAGACATTAATTTTATTCCATTAGATGAGAATAAGCCGATGAATGGATTAGAGATAATTGAGAAAAATCCTACTGGGAGAGAATATGCTCATTTGCTCAAAGGATTAGAAAAATTTCCTGTATTTGTTGATGCTAATAACAAAATATTGTCTATGCCTCCAATAATTAATAGTAATGAAACTGGAAAAGTAGTTGGAGAGACAAAAGATGTTTTTGTTGAATGTTCTGGATTTGATTTTAACTTATTAAAGAAAACATTGAACATTATCATAACAACATTAGCCGACATGAATGGGAAAGTTTATCAAATGGAATTGGATTATGGAAAAAAAGAATTAACTCCTAACTTAACACCTCAAGAAATTAATATTTCTATAAAGAATGTCAATAAATTAATAGGATTAAATCTTAATGAAAAAGAAATTGAAGAATTATTGCTAAAGATGGGTTATAATTACAAGAATAACAAGGCGTTTGCTCCTGCATGGCGTACAGATATTTTGCATGAAGTCGATGTTATTGAAGACATTGCAATAGCATACGGTTATGATAAATTAATTCCTGAAATTCCTGAAGTTTCAACTATTGGAGAAGAAAGCAGAGAAGAAAAAATTAAGTCTAAGATAATTGAGAGTTTAATTGGATTGGGTTTAATTGAAGTTTTATCTTATCACTTAATTAAAGAAGATGAAACCAAAATGTTAAAACTATATGAAGATGTTATTGAATTACTAGATTCAAAAACAGATTATAAATTATTAAGGCCAAATTTATTAATTCCTGGATTAAGAATATTATTCGAGAATAAACATAATGAATATCCCCAGAATATATTTGAAATAGGAACAATATTCAAGAAAGGTGATTCTGAAACTGGAGTAATTGAACAAACCAGTTTATCTGTAATTTTATGCGATGCTAAGATAAATTTCACGCAGATTATGCAAATCCTAGACTCATTATTAACATCATTAGGGATAGGTTATAGTATAAAAGAAGATGAAGATGATAATTTTATCCCAGGTAGGTTTGGAAAAATTTTAGTCAATGATAAGGAGATAGCAAAAATAGGAGAGATACATCCTAAAATATTAAAAAACTTCAATTTAGAGCTTCCCGTATCATTTTTAGAATTAAATCTTGATGAAATATTTAAAGTATTATAAGAAAAATAAATACCATTGTAATACATCATTCGCAAAATAGGATAAGTTTTAATGATATAAAAAATCTGCATATCAACGAGTATAATTGGGACGATATTGGTTATCACTTTGTTATAGACGAAAAGGGAAATGTATTAAATGGAAGGAATATTAAAAAAATTGGTGCACATGTTTATGGTTATAACAAGGATTCTATAGGAATCTGTTTGATTGGAAATTTTGACTTGACTTTTCCAAATAATTTGCAGTTAAGTTCTTTGTTTAAATTAATTAATGAACTAAAGATTAAGTATAATATCAAGGAGATAAAAGGGCATAATGAATTTCCAAACGTTGAGAAAACATGCCCTGGAAAGAATTTTAATCTAAATTCGATAAGAAATTTATCCTAAATAATTTAGACTGTCTTTACCCTCTTCGATCTCCTGCAATATCAATGTTTTTCCTTCTTTTACTAGATTGCAAGCGTCTAAAAAATCTTTCTGCGTAATTTTATCCTTTTTAGTTGAAATGGCTATTCTTGCTGCATTTATTATGACATTCTTTATATGTCCTCCAGAAAATTCATATTTGCCAGCTATCTCATTAAAGTTAATATCTTTTGCCAGGGGCATGTTCTTGCTTAATAATTCAAAGATATCTTCACGTTCTTTTGAATCTGGAACTTTAAACAAAATGTGTAAATTAATTCTTCTTTCAAACGCTTTGTCAAAGTTTGTTGAAAGATTTGTGGCAAATATCACTATACCATTAAACTTTTCTAATTCTTTTAATAATATATTTCTAGTTAAGTTAGTCTCTGCATCGCTTGAATTAAATATTTGTGTCCTTGAAGAAGCTATCGCGTCTGCTTCGTCAAAAAACAATATCGCGTCATCTTTTTTGGCAAGTTCAAACACCTTAACAATGTTTTTTCCTGTTTCTCCAATATAGCTGTCAACTAAAGTAGAATATCTTACAATATATAACCTCTTTTTTAATTCATGTGCTATGGCCTCTGCTGTCAATGTCTTTCCTGTTCCCGGAGGTCCTGAAAAGTTTAATGAGATAGCATTGCTCTCTTGTAAGTTCTTTAATCCAAACTTAGTTAGTAATAAATGATGATTATTAACTTGATAAACAGCCATATCTATTTGTTTTTTAAGATCATTTGAGAATATGACATCCTTAAAAGATTTCTTTGGAACAACTTTTTCAACTAACCTGTCATAATAAGTGTCAAGATATTTTTGCAAGGGCTCTTCTTCAACAACAAATTCGTAATTATACTTGTATCCCAATTCCTGTAGTTCAGTCAATAAATTAGAATATTTCTTTCTAAATGTTTTTTTAAGCGCGTTAATCTCTTTTTTTAAAGAATTAATCTCTTTTTTCAAATCCTTAGTCATAGTTATTGTAATATATCAAAATTTATAAATGTTGCTAAAATTTAAATAAAACTTTCTCGAAGTTTAAGACTTTATTCTCTTTAATTTTTATACCCTCTTTCTCCAATAATATTTTTTTATCCTTCAATCCAGAAGAAAATCCATGCAAATGCCCTCGTGAATTAATTACTCTGTGGCATGGAAATATTTAAATATAAGGACTCGTATATACTATAATGGTTTTAAATTTATTAAATTTAAGTTCAGAAATTGAAGATATATCTGCTAATGCGTGGGTATGGATTTCTGGAAAAGGATATAGGTTTAAATTAAATGAAATTGTAGAAAATATAATTAAAATCAAAAAAATAAGTAAAAGAGATTTGATACAAAATTTAGCCAGGAAATTGAATGTAAGTGTCGGACCCATATCAAAAACGTTATATGGTGATGATAACAATCTACCAATTCCTGTTATAAAATCATTATTAAAATTATATGGCAAAAAAACTCATTTTTATAAATATTATTTCAATAAAAATGCAAGTTTGATATTCACAAGTAGACAAAAAAAAGTTTTAGCTTTAAAAGATATAAACTTAAAACTATCGGAGGTTATTGGCAGTTATACTGCTGATGGTAATATAACTGTTTTAATTAAGATTTACAATAAAAATAAAGAAATTTTAAATAAGATAATCAAAAAATATAATTTAAATGTAAATATACAAAAAGATAGAGATAAATTTTTTATAAGAACATCAAATATAGATATGATAGATTTAAAATATATTAAAAATGAATTTGAATCTCAATATTCTTTTACTTATTTATTAGAAATTGTTGATTCAGATTTAACTGCTATCCAAACTATATCTAAAAATATAGAAGATTTATTTAACATCAAAGGAGGTATAAAAAGAAAAAAAGGAGCGTGGTCCCTAAGGGTTTATAATAAAATTATTGCTAGATATTTTAAATTATTTGGATTTAAATACGGAAGAAAAACAGAAACAATAAGAGAACCAATGATTATAAAAAATAATATTTTGCAGATAAAATCTGCATATGCAAAGGGGATTATTACATTTGATGGATCTGTAAAATATAGTGGTGAAACATCTATAACTTTAAAAAATAAGGGTTTAATTGAAGATTTAGGGAAAATACTTGATAATTTAAAAATTAACAAATCTGTTTCAGAAAACGAACTTTTTGGCACAATAATTTTGGATCATAATAATAAAAAAACCCTCTCTCTTTTTATCAAAAAAACAAAAAAATGGTTAAGACTTAATGATCATTTAAATGGTTTTAAGAAAAAAGTTGGAAGTTTAAAAGAAGCAAAAGAGATATTATTTAAAGCTTATGATAATTATAACAGAAAATCAATCAGTTTTAATGAATTATTAGATAAAATATACTTAAAAAAAGAGTTAACATCCCAAGAAATAAAAAACAAAGATACAGCACTATACGCTAAACTAAGAATGCTAGAAAGAATGTATATAATTTCAACAAAATTAATCATAAATAAAGATGTTAAAGGAAGATTCGTAAAAAAATATAAAATTTATAAATTTAACAATAACTTAAAAGAATGGAGATTGCCCTCTATTTGAATTTGTACAGATATTTATCCATATCTATTTTTCCTTTATTAAAAATAATGCCCTCTAACTTTAATTTAAAAATCTTTTTTTTGATATTTTTAGGGTTTTTACCACAATATCCGCCAATAGAGCCATCATTTTTTATAACCCTAAAACAAGGAATAATATTAGGATATTTATTATTTCTTAATGCATTTCCCACTGCTCTATAAGCTTTTGAATTTAATGCTTTTGCTAACTCTTTATATGTAGAAACTTTTCCTCTTGGAATTTTACTGCACAATTTGTATACTTTTTCGTTGAAGTTCATTTTATCCTCTATTTGCATAATTTTTTACTAGTGTTCTTATTATAGAATATAGCGAATTTAAATTAGATTTGTCAGTTTCACTTAATCCTAGCCTCCTTTGCTCTCCTTTTCTAGCTGGCTTATTCATATTAATTAAAATATCAAAATGTTCACGCATACTTTCTATATTTTTATCAAAGAATTCATTTATATCTACTAACTCATTTATACAAGAAGGCATATTATCATTTTTTATATATGCATGGGCTTCTTCTAATTTTACCTTTATTCTTTTAACTTTTTCTAAAAGGGATTTAAGCATAATGGTAAGGTCTTTTCTATTAGGCACTTTTTGTATGCTCAAATTTTTCAAGATATTATCATACTGATTTATTATTTTCTGGATTTCTGCATGAAAAAATTCTATATCTTTTTTTTCTTCTAATAATCTAGCTTTTTCTTCAGGAGATTTCCCTATATTCCACCATAAAAATTTCATATTATTGAATGTTAGAATTAATATTTAAACTTATTGTAAATCAGTTATATAAAGTTAATTTAATGTTCTAAAAACATTAATTAACTTTACGCTGTCCGGTTTCCGAAAGAAAAAGTTGATTCTTTAAGTTCAATTAATGCACCAATATACTATTTTGTAACACTATATAATTAATAAAATTAAATTTATAAACGATTCGTCTTTTAAAAAATAAACTAAAATTTATAAACCTTCTTTCAAATCAATTACATAAATCATAGAATTTTCAACTGCAAACTCCATCTTTATTTTTTTCTTGTAATAATCACTTAATTTTTTATAGTAACTAGATAAAGTATTAATCTCAGCATCATTTAAAGTATAATCTTTTTTATCTAAGTTTTTTCTAACATTATTCCCAAAATCATCTCTAGTCAAATAATATTCTTGGGAATTAACATTTCTCTCCACAATCTCGAATTTATTAATATCAAGGACATATAAATCAGGATTTACAGCCTTATTCAATAATAAATCGCCCATTCCAAATATAGCCTGTATATTGACTAAATTCTCCTCAACATCATTTAAAATAAATCCGGATTTCTCAGAATTAATCATTTTTTGAACAACTACAGCAATGCTCGAATCTTCATGCATGATATTATTCCTAGCTCTATAATATATATTGTCAAAACTAAACAAAGAAGAATAAACTTTCTTAATTACGGTTATTAATGAAGAAATTCCTTTAATATTAAGATAATTAACTCTATCATACTCATCTAATATAGTGCTTGAACGAATGGCAACATAAGGTAAAGATCTTCTTACTCTAATTAAATCTAAGGCATTCTTATTACCTCCCCCCCAACCATCCTCGCTTACGTTCATATTGTCATAAGCTTCCATTATCTCATTCTTCATGTTCTCAGAGAACTCGGCCTTCATTATTATCTCATTAATCTCGTGAACTTTACTCTGTAATAACTTAAAATTATTAGTATCAAGATTGTGCAATAAAAAATATATTTGTTTTCCAAGATTATTATACTCTAAAAATTTTTTAAATACGTTTTTGGTAATAATAAAGCCTTGAGGAATAGGCAATCTTAACTGATATAATTCAGATAATCTAAAGGCCTTATTTCCAATTAAGTTAATATCATTGCTCGTAACTTCTGATAGCCACAAAATATTATCCATAATCTTATAAATAGCCGATTAGCTTATAAATTTTGTTGATAATATCATTTTCTCAAATTTATCTTTTTGAGATAAGCTATGATTTTTTATACTCATTTATTATTGTATTTTTATGGATTTTAAGCTTAAATTATTATTGGATGAATTAATTTCTCAAAACATTAAAGACAAGAATGTTTTAAAGGCTATAGAGGAAATTAAACGAGATTTATTTGTCCCTAAAAATTTAAGAGAAGAGGCTTATGAGAATCACCCATTGAGTATAGGCCACAATCAGACTATCTCTCAGCCTTATACAACCGCTTTCATGCTTCAAAATTTAGAATTAAAATATACAGACAAAGTATTAGAGATTGGAACCGGATCTGGATGGAGCACTTCTTTAATAGGGTATATTGCTGAAAAGGTTTATTCCATAGAAACTGTAAAAGAACTGGTAAAATCAGCAAAGGAGAACATTAAAAAAACAAAATTAAAGAATATTAAAGTATTTAATCAAGATGGAAGTAAAGGGTTAAGCAAATATTCTCCCTACGATAAGATCATAGTTAATGCTGCATGTTCACAAGTTCCTTATAACCTGATAAAACAATTGAAAAATAATGGAATATTAGTTTGTCCAGTGGGAAACTTATATGAACAAAGAATGTTAAAGATTACTAAGATAAAAAACAAGATAAGACAGGAAGATTTAGGGGGATTTATCTTCGTTCCATTGGTTTCTGATGAATATGGGTTTTAAAGGTTCTGAAAAAATTCGATTGGTAGTTTTATTTCGAGCCTGTTTTTTTTAGAAGTTAAAAAAAATTAAGGAAAAAATAAAAAGCATTAAAAATTTTATTTTAAAAGTATTAAATATAGGAATTTAAATTTTTCTAATTTCAATTGCATATTTTCCAGGCAATTTAGGAGGTGCAAGCTGCAATATCTTTTTAGCTTTTTCAAGGTTTTGTTCATCAGTTTTAAGTCTAAATACAACCGTTCCTCTCCTTGCTTGAGCGCTTAAGTTAACTGTTTTTCCAAATGAGTGAGCCATTCCTGTCTGCAATCTATCTGCGTGAGCTCCTCCAAGCATTTTATTTTCTCTTAGAACATGATAAGGATAAATATTAAGTTTAAGGTAATATTCTTTTAATCCTAAATCTTGATATAAATGCCTGTTAATTGCTAATCTTGCACTTTCCAAAGCATTTTGTCTTATTTGATGATCTATATCAGAAATTAGATTAAGTTCATGGGTAAATTGCTTTTTATTATTTCCCATCTCAAATCTTACTATCTTGATTTGTGGAACTGTTTTAATGTATGATTTCGATTTTACTCTTGAATGTCTTGTATAAGGACGTTCTAGTTTGCTGTAGCAATGCCCTTTTCTTAATCCTGCCATTTTAATTATATCTGTATCTTTTTTCTAAATATCCAATCACTTTAGAATCTTTAATGTCATACAAACCCATATTCTCAAATGATTGTTCAAGTTTTTCTAAATTTTTGTAATTATTTAATCCTGAAAAAACTTCATTAGTAATTGTTTTTAAAGCTTCTCCAATAGTAATGTTTGGATTTATTTTACAATCTCTACCTAACCTTATTTTTATTGATTCAAAGAACTCTCTTCTTTCAATATACGCGTTAAATTTACTTAATAAGTTCATTCTATTTCTCAATTATCTGGATTTTAGTTCCAAGAGCTTGTCCAGGCAATCCATGTTCGAAATAAGCTCTTAAAGCACCGTTATTCCCATGAACTCTTTTTATTACTCCAGTTAACTCTTTCTTGCCCGGGGACATCCATAAAACCTTTCTACCAATTAGATGTTTAGTTTTATCCCTATTATCTAATCCATCTACTTGAAGGATCATTTCATGATTATATTGATGGTGTCTTCCCAGTCTGTAATTAACTATCTTGGCTTCCATAAAATTAGAGAATATCATTCATTTAAAAACTTTACTAAAAACATTTTTTCCCTTAATCTTGTCTCCGAGACTATTGCTAAACTCAAGCAATCTCTCTTTTTGCTCTTTGTTCAAGTTCTTTGGAATATCAATATTAACTTTAATATATAAATCTCCAAAATGATTAGAATTAACATTCTTAACTCCAAGATGCTTTAACTTGAATATTGTTCCAGATAAGGTTCCTTGTGGAATATCTAAATCTTCTTTTCCATCTAAAGTTTGAATTTCAATTTTATCACCTAAAACAGCTTGTGTAAAGGAAATTTCTTTTTCAAGATATAGATCATCTCCCTCTCTTTTAAATATTTTACTTGGCTTAACTAAAATAAATATATATAAATCACCATATCCACCTTTCCCATATTCACCTTCATCTTCTAATCTTATTCTGTTTCCATTATCTACACCTTGAGGAATATTAACTTTTATTTTTCTTTCTTTCGTTATAAAACCATGTCCGTTACACTTACCACATTTATGTTTTATTACTCTGCCTTCACCTTTACAAGTACTACAAGTTCTTATTTGAGTAAAAATACCAAAAGGGGTTCTGTGAGAAAATCTTTCTTGCCCAGTTCCATTACATTTTTTACATGAATCAAATTCAGAATTTTTTGCACCTGTTCCTTGGCATTCTTTGCATAATTCATTTCTTTCAACTATAATCTCTTTCTCAACACCTTGAACAGATTCTTCAAAACTTAATTCTAAGTCGTATCTTAGATCTCTACCTCTTCTTTCTTTTGTTCTTCTATTACCTCCAAAAAAACTTTCAAATATTGTTCCAGAAAAGAAATCATCTCCAAAAACATCCCCGAAAATATCTTCAAAGTTTACGTTTCTAAAAATATCTTCTTGTGAATAACCATGCTTAAATGCATCATGGCCAAATTGATCATATTGAGATTTTTTATTATCATCACTAAGAACAGCATAAGCTTCAGAAATTTCCTTGAATTTTTCAGTAGAACTACTTTCTTTATTTAGATCAGGATGGTATTTCTTTGCTAAGGTCTTGTATGCTTTTTTTATCTCCTCTTTATTTGAGTTTTTTTTAATGCCTAAAATCTCGTAATAATCCTTCTTCATTTATCATCATCTACTTTATAATCTGCCTTCACATCCTCTGTATCTTCATTTACATCTTTACTCGATTCTTTTGGAATATTTTCATACATCTTCTTGCCAAGTTCTTGTGCCACTTCTGTTAATTTATCAAGTTTTTCTTTTATCTTGTCTATGTTATTATCACTTAAAGCTTCTTTTAAGTCATTTATTCCTTTTTCAATCTTTTCTTTAATTTCTTTATCAACTTTATCTCCATATTCTTTAAGTAATTTTTCAGTTGAATGCACTAAGCTCTCAGCGTTATTTTTAGTTTCAATTTCTTCTTTAAGTTTTTTATCATCTTCGGCATATTGTTCTGCTTCTTTTCTCATTCTTTCAATGTCATCTTCTTTTAATTTTTGAGAAGCAACAATTTTTACAGATTTTTCTTTTTTAGTTCCTAGATCTTTGGCTGTAGCATGTATGATTCCATCTGCGTCTATGTCAAAAGTAACTTCTATTTGTGGAACTCCCCTTGGAGCAGGTAAAATTCCATCTAAGATAAATCTCCCTAAATTTTTATTATCTTTAGCAAGAGTTCTTTCTCCTTGCAATACATTAATGTCAACTTGTGTTTGGTTGTCTGCAGCTGTTGAAAATACCTGAGATTTTTTGGTTGGAATTGTTGTATTCCTTTGGATTAAAGAAGTACTTATTCCACCTAGAGTTTCTATACTCAATGTTAATGGAGTAACATCAAGCAATAATAAATCTTTGACTTCTCCGGCTAATATACCAGCTTGAATTGCAGCACCCATTGCAACACATTCCATTGGGTCAACTCCCCTCTCAACTTTTCTATCAAAAAATTTCTCAACAAATTCTCTTACAATTGGCATTCTTGTTGGTCCACCAACTAAGATAATTTTATCGACGTCTTTATAGCTTAATTTGGCATCTTTTATTGCTTGCTCTAAAGGACGTTTGCACTTTTGCACTATTGGGTCAATTAATTTTTCTAATTGAGATCTTGTTAATTTAAATTGTAAATGCTTTGGACCTTTGTCTGTTGCCGTTATAAATGGCAAGTTAATGTCTGTTTCAATTACAGTAGATAACTCAATTTTAGCTTTTTCAGCAGCTTCTTTTACTCTTTGGATAGCTGTATCGTCGTCATTTAAATCAACGTTATTATGTTTCTTAAATTCATCTGTAATATGTTTTACAAGAATATTATCCATGTCTGTCCCACCCAATTGTGTGTCTCCAGATGTTGATTTGACTTCAAAAACACCATCCCCTAATTCCATTGTTGTAACATCTAATGTTCCACCACCAAAATCAAATACTAGGATCTTTTGCTCTTTATGCTGTTTATCTAATCCATAAGATAATGCAGCTGCTGTAGGCTCGTTAATTATTCTTATAACCTCTAATCCGGCTATTGTTCCAGCGTCTTTTGTTGCTTGTCTTTGATCATCATTAAAGTAAGCTGGTACTGTGATAACTACCTTCTCAACTTTGTCTCCTAAAAATTCTTCAGCATCTCTTTTAATTTTTTGTAAAATATAAGCAGAAATTTGTTGAGGAGTATATTTTTTACCATGAACACTGTATCTAAAATCCATTCCCATTTTTCTTTTTGCAGCTGTTATTGTTCCTTCTGGATTACTTGTAGCTTGTCTTTTAGCTGGTTCTCCAACTAA
>ERZ1292623.1443-Hain-H51-01um-R1-1443-length-22859-cov-5_pt1 | contig 21999 bp, 19 predicted proteins | sample MGYA00564398_ERZ1292623 | MGnify/ENA primary metagenome ERZ1292623 (study PRJEB36523, sample SAMEA6512633) | groundwater metagenome | collected 2019-01-07 | study: AquaDiva: Metagenomics assemblies of 32 groundwater samples | reverse complement strand
GGCCATGGCAGTTTCCCTGCCGACGATGGGAACGCCGGTCGGCGGCATCCCTGATTTTCTCAAGGAGGGAGAGACTGGCTGGCTGGTCCCGGTTCATGATCCGGTGGCTATTGCCGCCAAGGTCAGATATCTTTTGGATCCGGTCAATTACGACCGAGTAAAAACAGTGAGTGAACAAGGGCAAAAACTAGTGTCAGCCAAATATGATTGGCCAATCATTGCGGTCAAAATGAGTCAGATATTTAGCCAGTTAATCAAATGACAGAATCCACCGAGACAAATGACGCGATCAGATCTAATCTGATCGTCATCAATAAACAAAAAAAGATCTTGGTCGCTACGGGTCTTTATCCGCCAGATATCGGCGGTCCGGCCACTTATTCCAAATTACTCAAAGAGGAACTACCTAAGGCGAGTAAGGATAAGTTACGAGTAATCATCTTAAATTTTGGCGAGGTCAGACACTGGCCGCTATTTTTACGGCACCTGATTTATTTCGGCAAAGCTCTCTACCGTGGGCGCTTCTGTGATGTGATCTACGCGCAGGATCCGGTCTCGGTTGGCCTGCCAGCTTTATGGGCAGCCAAATTACTGCGCAAACCTTTCCTGTTAAAAATTGTCGGTGATTACGCGTGGGAACAGGCCGTCGGGCGTTTTGGCGTCACCGATCATCTGGATTATTTTTCTACCCAATCTGATATTTATGGTTGGTATGTGCGGCTACTAAAGACAGTACAAACGTTCGTGGCAAAACAAGCCAAGCAGATTATTGTTCCCAGTCGCTACTTAAAGAAAATTGTCTCCAATTGGGGAGTGGATCCGGCCAAAATCATCGTCATTTACAATGCCTTTGATGAGCCAACCAACATGCCGGCCAAAGAGGCCTTGCGCCAGAAGTTGGACGTAACGGGCGAAGTTATCGTCTCGGCCGGTCGCTTAGTTCCTTGGAAGGGTTTTGATACCTTAGTGAAAATAATGCCCGCTGTCCAAGCCGTCTATCCCAAGGCCAAGCTGCTCATTATCGGTGCTGGACCGATCAAAAAAAATCTGGCCATTTTAATCAAACGATTAGGGCTCCTAGATTCAGTTCTTTTGACCGGCCAGTTGGAACACCAAGAGCTTCTAACTTACCTGCGTCTGGCTGATGTCTTTGTTTTAAATACCGCTTATGAAGGTTTCTCGCATCTCTTGTTGGAGGTAGCAGCAATGGGGACGCCAATGATCACTACGCGCCTGGGGGGCAATCCGGAGGTTATTGAGGATGGCAAATCCGGACTGCTTATTAATTACAACGACAGCGAGGCCTGGAAATCGGCTATTCTGAAAGTTTTCGCTGAACCGGAATTGGCTAAAAAAATAAGTTTGGCCGCGGCGATTAAGATCAAAAATTTCTCCACCGAAAAAATGATTAACGAGACTATTAAACTAATTCTGTCATGCGCGTCTTAATGTTATCCACCGATCGAAAGGTGTTTGAACCTGGGAGTGACACGGCCAGCCGTTTTTTACTGCAAAGTGAAGTGGTGGCAGAGCTTCATGTCATTGTCTTGGCTAAGAGTTCTCTAGGATTTAAAGCCATTAAACTAAGTGACAAGGTGACTGTCTACCCGACTAATTCTAGAAGCCGATGGCGGTACGGATGGGATGCTTTAAAAATAGCCAAAAAATTGGGACCGGCCAAAATTGATTGGGTGACTACCCAGGATCCCTTTGAAACCGGTTTAATTGGCCGCGCCATCGCTAGACGTCTGGCGGCACGACTCCAACTGCAAATTCATACTGATTTATTGAGCCCTTATTTTTCTAAATTATCTTGGCTAAATTGGTGGCGCGTCATATTAGCCAAATGGCTCCTGCCCAAAGCGGATTCTGTCCGGGTAGTATCGGAGCGGATTAAAAATTCCCTGCTCCAATCGGGTGTCATTAAGCCTTCGGATAAAATCTTTGTTTTACCGGTCTTTATTGACGCGGCCAAATATATTCAGCGCGAACCATCCTTTAGTCTTAAAAATAAATATCCGCAATTTAAAAAAATCATTTTAATGGCCTCGCGTTTGACCAAGGAAAAGAACATTGCTTTGGCCATGGCTGTCATGGGGGAAATTGTGCTAAAATATGAGCAAACGGGATTTCTGATTGTTGGGGAAGGGCCAGAGAAAACCCATCTCGCGCATTTAGTGTCCGAGAAAAACTTAGAAGACCAAGTGGTCTGGGAACCGTGGACGAATGACCTCTTTTCCTATTTTCAGACGGCCGATCTATTTCTCTTAACTTCCTATTATGAAGGTTACGGCCGAACCTTGGTGGAAGCGGCTTTAGCCGGATTGCCGATTGTGACGGCGGACGTCGGGTGTGTCGGGGAGGTTGTTAAAAATGATAATGGCGTTTTAATTTGCCCAGTTGGGGATCAGCCAGCTTTTGTAACGGCCGTGTCATCAATACTGGAACAAGAAAAACCGCCAGCTCCCCAAAATGTTTCTATAAATTTACCAACCAAAGAAGAGTTTCTCGCCACTTTAAGTCGGTCGCTCGCTTAGCTAACTGATTAAATAATGAAGTTACTGATACTGACGCAAAAAGTAGATAAAGATGATCCGATTCTCAGCTTCTTTCATCGTTGGATAGAAGAGTTCGCCAACTACTGCGATAAACTCACGGTGATTTGCCTGGCTAAAGGCCGGTCTGAATTGCCGGTGGCGATTAAAGTTTTGTCGTTAGGGAAACCAGCCCAAGGCTGGTCCGCCTCGGGCGGAGAAAGGTTACGGCAAAAATTTTCCGCTTGGTTAAATTTTTATAAATTCATCTGGCACGAGCGCAAAAATTACGATACCGTTTTTGTTCACATGAATCAGGAGTATGTTTTACTGGGGGCTCTGGTGTGGAAACTATTGGGTAAAAAAATTCTACTTTGGCGCAACCACCCGCGTGGTAATTGGCTGACGCGCCTGGCAGTCTGGTTGTCTGATCGAGTTTTTTGCACCTCCGAGTTTTCTTTTACGGCCCGTTTTAACAAGACAACCATTATGCCGGTCGGCATTGATACTAATCGCTTCCGGCGCGATCCGCTCGTTGTGCACAAACCCAATTCCATTCTTTTTTTAAGCCGGATGTCTCCGATTAAGAAACCGGAGATACTGATTGATGCTCTCCACCTACTTGCTGGTCAAGGGATTGATTTTACGGCCGCGTTGGTTGGTGATCCTCTACCTAAAGACCAAAATTATTATCAGTCTCTCGGCGATGCGGTTAAAAAATACCAGCTGGCCAATCAAATCCAATTTATTAAAGGTGTGCCCAACGAACAAACACCGGCTTTTTACAACACTTACGAGATTTTCGTCAATTTAACCCCAACCGGCAGTCTGGATAAAACTATTTTTGAAGCGATGGCCTGCGAAAGCTTGGTGCTGACATCTAATTTGTCCTTGGCTCTAATTTTGCCAGCTGGATTTGTTTTTAAAGAAGGACAGGCTAATGATTTGGCTGTTAAACTGAAAGGAATTTTTAGTTTAACCAAAGATGGCAAAGAGGATCTTGGTCGGAACTTTCGCCAAGTGGTAAAAAATAAACACAGTCTTTCTTTGTTGGCGGGGAAAATTACTCGTAGGCAAGGTTAAGAATAAAAATAATTATCAATTGCCGATGAAATATAAATATCAAAAGTTTATTGATAAAAAAATATCCCTGATCGTCAAATTTGTTAACTATGGCAAAATCTAAAGTTTTTATCACTGGAGTGGCGGGATTTTTGGGCAGTCACTTAGCTGATGCTTTGCTGGCGGCTGGACACGAGGTGGTCGGCTGCGACAATCTTAGCGGCGGCTATTTGGACAATGTGCCAGCGGGGGTGGAATTTCACCAAGGGGATTGCCTGAATCGCGATTTCTTGCAACCGATCATCAAAGGGACCGAGGTTGTTTACCATTGTGCTTCCTATGCTCATGAGGGCTTAAGTGTTTTTTCCCCTTTTGTCGTTACACAAAATACCTATGGAATTACGCTGGCAGTTTTAAGTGTGGCGGCTGCCCATCAAGTTAAGCGGTTTATCTACTGTTCCAGTATGTCACGTTATGGAACTCAACCCATTTTGCCGTTTACGGAAGAGATGCCACCCCGGCCGCAAGATCCCTACGGCATCGCCAAATATGCCTCCGAACTGTCTGTTAAAAATATTTGCGAGACGCAGGATATTGAATATGCCATTGCCATTCCTCACAATATCATCGGCGCGCGGCAAAAGTATGATGATCCTTATCGCAATGTGGTGTCCATTATGATCAATCTGATGCTCCAGAGCCGTCAGCCGATTATTTATGGAGATGGCGAGCAAAAACGATCATTTTCGTTTGTCGGTGATGTAGTAGACTGTTTGGTCAAAATGGGTTTTGCGCCTAATGTGGTGGGAGAAACAATCAATGTCGGTCCCGATGAAGAGTTTGTGACCATTAATACTTTGGCGAATACCATAGCCCTACTGCTAGATTTTCGCTTGGAACCGATTTATATGCCGGATCGACCGCGGGAAGTGAAGTTGGCCGCTTGTAGTGCCACTAAAGCCAGAAAACTGCTGGGTTATAAAACCAAGGTAGATCTTAAAACCGGTCTGGTAGATATCATTAATTACATTAAAAAGCGCGGTCCCAAGCCGTTTACCTACCACATTGACCTGGAAATCATTAATGATCAGACGCCTCTCACCTGGAAAGATAAAATTTTTTAGCCGGCAATAATCCCCCCAGATCATGATTGGCAATTTTTACTCCCAGAATGTTCATAGTCTTCAATTGTAGAGCAAAGATTACCAATTACAATCTTTAACGGACTTCTTTACTATCCCCACTTTAATTTATAACATATGAAAATTTGTTACTTCTGCCATTCTGTGAACCCTCAAACGGGGATAGGACGGCTCGTCAATTCAATCATAGATTATTCACGGGTGGAACTGCCCGGGCTTAAGGTGTCAATTATGACATCAGAAGATCTGTTGCCTTGGCGTAAAAAGTTTAAACTATTGCTCAACCTTAAAACCATTCTTAGCGAAGTCAGAAAAGCAGATTTAATTCATGCCTTTGATGTATGGCCTTATGGCTTGCTGGCGGTTCTAATCGGGAGTCTGACTAGGAAGCCAGTAATTTTAACAGCGGTCGGAACGGGGTCCATCAAAAAACTGACTCGGTGGCCCTACTCTATTCTGATGCGCCTTACCCTCAAGATGAGTGATCAGGTTACAGCCATCAGTTCTTATGTCAAAGACAAAATTACGGTGCGCTGGCCGAATTTAAAAATTTCCGTTATTTGTCCCGGTGTCCACAATGATTATTGGCGCCAGTTGCCACTCTCCGCCTTAGATAATCGGCTGGTCAGCAAGAACTATATTTTATCGGTCGGAACTTTCAAAAAAAGAAAAGGCTATGATATTTCCCTCCGTGTTTTTAAAGACCTTCTCCGTCAGTACCCTGATTTGTATTATGTAATCGTGGGCCAATCAGATAGTTCGTACTACCGAGAAATAAAAGAGATGATAAAGAAAGATGGTTTGGACAACCATGTACTGATTATGGCCGGCCTAACCGACGAGGAGCTCCGGGTAATTTACCGTGGGTCCAAGCTGTTTATGCTCTTGTCTCGGAACGACAATGATGACATTGAAGGTTTTGGCCAGGTCTTTCTGGAAGCGGCAGCGGCCGGCGTGCCGGTCTTGGGCGGTCGCGGTTCGGGCGCGGACGATGCCATAGATAATGGCGTTAATGGTTATTTGATTGATCCAGAGAATGAAGAAGCCCTTGTTGCTAAAGCCAGCGAGATACTTAATGATGAAGAATTAAGGAATAAATTATCACGCGGTTCATTGGCCTTCGCGCACCAAATGGATTGGGCCAATAAGATACAAGACTATGTTAAATTATACGAGTCCCGTTAGAGAAAAGTCGCTGCAAGCGACTGAGGTCGTCCGCCTAGGGTGGACAGCGTTCTCTAACGGGACGAGTCCTGTTAGAAATAGGAGTACAGAGTGTAGATGTGAAATAAGCTTTAACATGACAAACATTAAATTTTCAGCAATAATCAATTTATCAAATAGACCCCGATAGAAATTTTTATGAATAAAGTATTTACATTAAAATCAGCTGGGAACCGATACACCACCTTTTGCCAAGAGTCGACGGAAGGTAAAATTTCACACGGGGTAGATTTCTAATGGGATGAAAAATTTCAAAGCTAGTTATCCTTATCCTTTAGCATATCCCATCAAGGCGGTGGTCAATAAATTGGGCCGCTCCGGTTTGGTGGCCTGGATTTATCAAAAATTCGGGTCGCCGGTCAACCCGGAGTGGCTGGTTATAAACGAAAGAATTTTAGAATGGCCGCAAGCGCATGGGTGGCTGGGGCAAATCTTCGGCCAGCGGTCCAAAAATGAGATTAAAATTTTAGAAATCGGCCACGTGGCGAGCTCGTTATCTTTGGAACTGGCCAGTTTAGGTTACAAAGTTACAGCTATTGATTTGCGCGATTATTCTTTCACGCATAAAAATTTGATCAGCCTGAAAGGGGATTTTCTAGAGTATCAGTTTAAAGAAAAGTTTAACGCCGTTATTTCTTTGAGTGTGATTGAACATTTCGGTTTCAGTAAAAGGTATGGGGGAGAAGATGAACCGGAAAATAATTATGATATTTTGGCGTTTGAGAAAATATCTCAAATACTGACCACTGACGGCCACGCCATAATTTCCGTGCCTTATGCGCGCGCCCACGTGCCGGGAGTTTGGTATCGGGTTTACACGCGAGATGACATTGAGGATAAATTAGGCCAATATTTCACAATAGAAGAGAAAAAATACTACTTTAGACGAGACAATGAATGGACAGAAGCGAGAGTAGAGGATGATCCGGAGTTACCTTACGACGGTGTCGCTTTGTTTTTGCTGGGGAAAACCCCCTGATCAGTTTTAAGCACAATATTTTAGGCACCGACATTTGTTCGTTTTGGACTGTCTCTTTCGGGAGACGGCCCCATTTTTTATGGACAAAAGAGCTACTTTAAGCTATAGTAGTGCTGCATGAAAACCATTTTTATCACCATCTTTCACGGCCATATTGCCCGGAATATCCTGCTGACTGATATCCTGAAATACCTCAAAGAGGATAAAGATCTCAGGGTAATAATGTTATGCCCGGACTTCAAACGCGATTATTACCAGCAGCAATTTGGCGGCGGCAATGTCAGTTTTGAGGGCGTGCCGGCGCTTAAACCTGGCCGGTTGGATCATTTTTTTCGCACCCTCTATTACTATTTCGTGGATAGCGACACAGTGCGCTTGTTGGAAGGGGAAAAATATATTTTAGCGCACAGATATGTCCGGTATTTCTTCAGTCGCTTGGTGACAAAAATTCTTGGCAACATCCGACCATTGCGCCGCCTCATTCGCGCCCTGGATCGCCAGCTGGTCAAACCGCAAGGCTTCGGACAGCTGTTTGATAAATATCAACCCGACCTGCTGTTCGTGGCCAGCATTACTTCCGACCAAGATACCATGGTTTTGCGCGAGGCCGGCCGGCGCAGTGTTCACAGCTTAGGCATGGTTCGTTCCTGGGACAATTTTTTATCCAATAAGGGCAATGTGCGCATTTATCCGGATAAACTTTTAGTCCATAATCGCTTTCTGGCTGACGACGCTGTCCAGTTAGCAGATTTTTCACCGGACAAAGTGATTACAATCGGAATGCCGCATTTTGATTTTTACGTGAACGAACCGCGGCTGTCGCGCGAGGAAACTTGCCGCCGAGTGGGAGCTGATCCCAAGAAGCCATTTCTGTTATTTTTGATGATCGGGCCGTCCAGCGCCAAACTGGATATTTATGTGACCGCGTTACTGGAAAAATTGATCGCGACTGAACCCAAGCTTAAAGATTTCCAGTTGATCGTTCGTCCTCATCCCAATACCGGCAAGCAGGTGGAAGGGGTCGGGCCAAAGACGCTCGTCAATTATCCGAAACTGCTGGAATTTGGTTCGTCCCGCCTGACCGATCGTGAGTTTACCAAGGAAGATATTGATATGTTCGCCGGTTTGATTTCGCATGCGGCAGTAGTGATATCTTATCAGGGGACCAGTAATGTAGACACGGCGGCGCTTGGCCGGCCGATCGTTAACATCAAATTTGATGAGAGTGAAAACGTACCATATTTAAAAAGCGTGCGTTCGCAATATGAATGGTCTCATGTCCCGCCGATTGTGGCGACCGGGGGAATTCGGATAGTGGAAAGTCCCGAGGAACTTCGCGAGGCCATTCTGGAATATGACGAGCACCCGGAGCGTGATGCCGAAAAAAGAAAGCAAATAGTAAGCGACCAATGTTACAACTTGGACGGCCAAGCCAGCCGCCGAGCCGTTGATGAGATTAAAAAATCACTGGGAAAATAATGAAATCAAAAATAAAAAAAGTGGACACTATTGCTATCATCCCGGCCCGCGGCGACTCCAAAAGCATTCCGCACAAAAACATCGCTCTGTTCGGCGGCAAGCCGCTCATTTATTACACGATCAAGGCGGCTTTGGACGCCAAATTGCTGGATGCCGTTATCGTTTCCACTGATGACCCGGCTATTGCTCGTGTGGCGCGGAAATGCGGAGCCGACGTCCCATTCCTCCGGCCTAAGAAATACTCCGGTGACGCCGCTTTGGATATAACTTTTCTGCAACATGCAGTAAATTGGCTGGAGAAAAACCGTGATTGGAAACCGGACATCGTTCTTAACTTAAGACCGACCGGCCCGCTTCGCACGGCAGAGGATATTGATGAGGTGATCTCCTTAATGAAAAAAACCAAGTGTGATTCGGTCCGTACCGTCTCCAAATGGCAATTGCATACCCCGTTTAAGATGTGGTATTTCAATGAAGGGGATCAGCGCATAAAACCGCTCCTGCCGACTAAACAGTATAAGATCGTGGGTACCGATGTTCCGCGCCAGCAATTGCCGGTCGTCTATTGGCAAAATGGGCTGATAGACGCGACCCGAGCGAAATTCATTAAAAAAGGACGAATATATGGTGCCGATATCCGCGGGTTGGTGATAGAAGCTACACGCGTTCAAGACATAGATGATCTGGACGATCTGGTCCGGGTGGAAAAGATAATGAAACAGTTAAAAAATCCAAAGAAATGAGAAAAAATGTAAAAATATTGATTTGCGGTTTGGGGTCAATTGGCCAGCGGCACTACACCAATCTGGTTAAATTGGGCTACCGCGATATCATTATTTACCGTACGGGCAAGGGGGCTAATCAAGACTTTGTAAACGCTTTCATCCAAAAGAACCAACCGGTGATCTTTAATGATCTAGCGGCCGCCCTGAAAGCCAAGCCCGACATTGTTTTTGTTACCAACCCGACCTCGCTCCACGCGAGGACCGCTCTCGCGGCGGCGAGAAGCGGCTCCCATATTTTTGTGGAAAAACCTTTGGCTGATGTTCTTAGCGGCGAGCTGGCAAAACTGCAAAAGGCAGTGGTGGGGGGAAAGCGGAAACTGTTTGTCGCCTATCATTTTCGTTTCCATCCGCTATTAAAGAAAGTAAAAAAGATGCTGGAGACTGGCCAAATCGGAACGCCTCTCTCTGTCAATGTTCAAATGGGGGAACGAGTATCAAACTGGCATCCGTGGGAAGATTACAAGAAAAGTTATTCCTCCAAGAAAGAATTAGGGGGCGGCGTGGTCCTAACCCAAAGCCACGATCTTGACTACCTGTCTTGGTTATTGGGACCGGCCAAATCAGTAACGGCCAAAGGGGGGACGCGCGGCGGTCTGGGCATCAATGTGGAAGACTCTGTTGATATGCTCTTATCCCACGCTTCCGGAGTGGAATCTCTGGTGCACCTTGATTATGTGCAAAGTCCGGGCGTGCGGACGCTTCTGATCGTTGGGACGCGGGGCCGCCTGTTTTTGAATTTCAATGAGGGCAAACTGGAAGTGCAAAAATATGATAAGAAACTGCCGACGGTCTACCAAGTGCCGGCGAAATTTGATCGCAATCAAATGTATGTAGATGAGGTGGAATATTTTATGAGTTGTATTGATAATAATAAAAGGCCTTTCAATGATCTGTCCGAGGCAATTCCATTCTTGAAATTTTTATTAGCGATAAAAAAACAATTGACTTATGGACCTAAAAAATAAAGTCGTTATTATCACCGGCGGAGAAGGATTTCTGGGACAGAACTTCGTCCAGACATTTAAAGAGGTCGGCGCGCAGGTTGTCTCGTGGGATATTACCGGCCAAGAGCCGGTTGATATTTCTGATAAAAAAGAGGTGGAGAAGGCGATTAAGAAAGTAATGAAAAAATACGGCCGGGTTGATGTTCTGATCAACAATGCCGTCTTAAATCCGCAAGTATCCAAAAATCTGAAGGCCGGCGACAACTTTGCTCCTTACGAAGACTACCCGCTCTCATTGTGGGAAAATGAGCTCAAAATCGGCTTGACCGGCTCATTTCTTTGCGCCCAGGCGGTCATTCCGGCCATGAAAAAACAGAAGAGTGGCGTCATCATCAATATTGGATCAATGTACGGGATGATCGCGCCGGATAACAGAATCTATAAGCCCGGGCGGTATAAATCTTTGGGCTATGCCACCGTCAAAGGAGCGATCCCGAATTTTACCCGAGCCCTGGCTTCCTATCTTGGTCCGTACGGCGTTCGGGTCAATTGTTTTGTTCCCGGTGGAGTCTATCGAGACCAGGATAAAGATTTCGTAAAAAAATACAGCCAAAAGACGATGCTGGGCCGAATGGCCAAGCAGGATGAATACGGCAAGGCATTACTTTTTATGGCTTCTTCGGACAGTAGTTATATGACTGGCGCGACTTTGGTATTTGACGGTGGCTGGGGAGCGTGGTAAAATTTGGTCGCGGTCTAGCGGGGTAAAGATCTAATGATGCGTATTGGAACAAAAACCATAACCTTTAAAAAGCTGAAATTGGCTTTTTGGAAATTCCGGCAGCGGATGAAGATTTTGCTGTGGGGATCTCCAGTGCGTATTAAGCTTGGATCTAGGTATGTGGGCAAAAACGAGCCGGTTTTTATCATTGCGGAAATAGGAATCAATCACAACGGTGATCCCAAGATTGCTCGTGCGCTTATTGATAAGGCTGCCGAGGCAGGGGTTGATTGCGTGAAGTTCCAAATGCGTGACTTAGACAGTCTCTATGGCAATACCAGTTCAAGCAACCCAACAGAAAACCTCGGAACCCAGTATTTACTGGATGTTCTCTCCAAGACTTATCTGCCTCCCGAAGAAATCTTCTCCCTTTTTGCATACGCTGAAGCCAAGGGACTCTTTCCTCTATGCACTCCCTTTGACATTGCGAGCGCTAAGCGTCTATCAGACTATGGGGTGACCGCTTATAAAACAGGTTCTCCGGACTTTACGAATCACGATCTCCTGCGCGCGATTGCGGCGAGAGGCAAGGCCATCATCGTTTCGACCGGTATGTCTGATGAACGCGAGATCAAGGCTACAAATTGGCTCCTGCGACGCCTTGGGGCAAAATACATCCTTTTGCACTGTAACTCAACTTATCCGACCCTTTTCCAAGATATCCAGCTCCGATTTATGAATAGGTTGGGCACCGCTATTTATGGATATTCCGGCCATGAACGAGGTATTCATGTGGCTATTGCGGCTGTGGCGCGCGGAGCGAAAGTGGTAGAAAAACATATTACCCTTGATCGCGACATGGCCGGCCCTGACCATAAAGCCAGCCTCTTGCCCGAGGAATTCCGTGAGATGGTTCTGGGCATCCGGGAAGTGGAAGCGGCTCTTGGTAGTAATAGGGGACGTTCGATGACCCAGGGAGAAAGAATGAACCGTGCCAATCTGGCCAAAAGTATTATTGCCAAGCGGGATATTGCCAAAGAAGAGATTATTACCGAAGAGATGATCACCGTTAAAAGTCCCGGTCGCGGTCTTCAGCCCAACATGAAGAACAAACTTTTAGGACGGAGAGCGCGTCGAATGATTCCGGCCGGGAATCCTTTTTACGCGACTGACTTACTTCAGAAGGTTGTCCAGCCTAAAGCCTACCGGTTTCATCGTCCGTGGGGCGTGCCAGTGCGATTCCATGATTTTCATGATATAATGTGCCGCGCCCACCCGGATTTGGTAGAATTTCACATGAGTTACCACGATTTAGATATTGACCCCGCCACTTTTTTTGACCGGACTTTTGAGACTGAACTTGTCGTTCATAGCGTGGATACTTTTAGCGATAACCATCTGCTTGATTTGGTGGCTTCGAATGAGGAGTATCGCGCAACATCAATTCGGAATCTACAGCGCTGCCTTGATCAAGCCAGAGTTCTGAAGCAATTCTTTCCGCAAACTCCCCGCCCTCGAGTGATCGTGAATGCCTGGGGTCACACTCGCGAGGGGCATATTAAGCCTCCCGAGCGGGCGGCGCTTTATGACCGAGTGGCGGATTCCCTTTCCAAACTTAATCAGGAAGGAGTAGAGGTTATCATTCAAACAATGCCGCCTCATGGCTTTCTGATGGGAGGACAGGTGTTTCTTAATCTTTTTCTCGATCCGCAAGAAATAGCCGATTTTTGTGTCAAGTATGGCTACCGAATATGCTTTGACGTTTCCCATTCTTATCTGGCGGCTAATCATCTCGGACGCACACTGAGCGAATATGTCAATCTGCTGGGGTCTCATATCGCGCATATTCATCTGGTGGATGGAGCGGGCGTTAATGAAGAAGGGCTGCAGGTTGGGGAGGGAACGGTGGATTTTAAACAGCTGGCCATTGACCTAAACCGTCTGGCGCCGAAGGCGTCCTTTATTCCCGAAATCTGGCAAGGCCACGAAAATGGCGGAGAGGGTTTTTGGATTGCTCTCGAGCGATTAGAGCGCTGGTTTTAATATGAAATTGATCTACCTTAGCCAATTAAGACTGCCGACAAAAAATGCCCACGGTCTGCAGATTATGAAGATGTGTGAAAGTTTCGCGGCGGCCAGAGCCGAAGTGGTGCTTTTGGTTCCTCGACGTTTTAATTTGGTCCGAGACGACCCCTTTTCTTTTTACGGCGTCAAGCGTTTGTTTAAAATCATCAAAGTGCCGGCGGTGGATTTGTATTTCCTGCGCTTTATCCCGGAAAAAATTTCTGCCTTTCTCTTGCTGGGCACTTTTTTTGTGTCCGCTAAACTCTACTTGTGGTTCCAGCGCTTTGACTATGTCTATACCAGAGAGATTTTTTTCGGTCTGGTGGCGAAAAATTTTATTTTTGAAGCTCATAATTTCCCGTCTCGTGTCGGCCGGCTGTATCGGTTTATCTTTGGCCGGGTAAGATATTTTGTCGTGCTTAATAACTATTTGAGAGATAACTTTTTGCGGCAAGATGTGCCGGCCGATAAAATAATTGTGTCGCCAGATGCCGTAGACAGAAATTTTTTGCAAGATGTGCCGGCCAAAGAAGGGGCCAGGCAAATTCTCGGATTGCCGGCGGATAAAAAAATCGTGTTGTACTCCGGCAATTTTTTCTCGTGGAAGGGCGTGGATACTTTGGCGTTAGCGGTTAGCCTGCTTCCCCGCGATTTATTTTTCGTTTTTGTAGGTGGCACCAAAAATGAGGACTTAAAAAGAATTAAAAGTATTGTCGGCGACAAAGACAATGCCTTGATCATGGGTTACCGGCCGAACAAAGAAGTGCCCGCTTATCTATCTGCCGCTGATGTTTTAGTCTTGCCTAATTCGGCCAAGCAAGATATTTCATCCCTCTATACTTCGCCGCTTAAACTCTTTGAATATATGGCCAGCGGCCGGCCGATTGTGGCGTCCGACCTCCCCTCGCTACGGGAAATTCTTAATGAAGCAAACTGTGTTTTTTTTACCCCCGACGATCCCCAGAGCCTGGCTCTAGCCATTGCTAAAGTCGCAACCAATCCAGCTCTAGCGACATCCATTGCGAACCAAGCCCTGTCGGAGATTGGGAAATTTACCTGGGACGCCAGAGCCAGAAATATCATGGTTAAAATCAAAGAATCGCTGGTGAAGAGGAGTTAATTTAGAACTATATTTACGGCCAAAAATGAGCTATACTGCTGCGTATATGGAAAAAATCGAGGAACCGATTATCGGGATAATTGTCCCGTGTTACAACGAAGAAGCGGTTATTAGGGAGACGGCTAAAGTGCTGTTGACGGTGTTAAATGACCTTAGTGTAGAGGGTACAATATCCCCCCTAAGTTTTCTCGGTTTTGTTGATGACGGCAGCCGCGACCAAACCTGGCATTTAATAGAAGAAATTAAGCAACACAACGGGCAGATTAAAGCCATTAAACTGGCCGGAAATTGCGGCCACCAAAACGCCCTACTCGCCGGTCTGTATACTTTCAATGAATATGCCAATGCCCTGATTTCTATCGATGCCGATTTACAGGACGATGTCGCGGCGATTCCTAAGATGGTTAGAGAGTATCAGGTTGGATATGAAATTGTCTATGGTGTGCGTAATAAACGCGATCGCGACACCCGCTTTAAAAAATATTCCGCGCTGCTTTTTTACCAGATCATGCTCCTGCTGGGAGCTAATATCATTTACAACCATGCCGATTATCGACTGACTAGTCAGCGGGTGATTCTAGCGCTTAAAGAATATGGCGAAGAAAATCTTTTTCTACGCGGCATTTTCCCGCTCATGGGTTTTAAGACGGCCAAAGTTAAATATGATCGCCTGGAGCGGATCGCTGGCAATTCTAAATATTCATTGGCAAAAATGTTAGCTTTTGCTTGGGAGGGGGTGACGTCACTTTCAGTTAAACCGCTACGCTTAGTGACGATAGTCGGTTTTGTGGTGTTTGGTGTCAGCATCGCCCTCTCTTTTTATGTTATCTTTTCCCGCTTTTATTTACGAGTCGTTCCGGGTTGGTCGTCTATTGTCTTGCCGCTTTATTTGCTGGGCGGCATCCAGTTACTGGCGATTGGCGTTATTGGCGAATATTTAGGGAAAATTTATCAAGAAGTAAAACGCCGGCCGCGATATATTATTGATAAAATCATCTAAGCTCTTCTTTGTATGTCTCAGACTGAATTTAAGCCGGAACAATTTTTAGCTATCTATCCGCCGGGTATTGAGAGGCATTATTGGACTTTGGCGCGCAATCTGATTATTAAAAAGGAGCTAAAACGATTAGATTTGCACTCCAGGCGATTGCTGGAAATCGGCTGTGGACGGGGAGTAGTGGTGGATTTTTTACGTCAAGCGGGTTTTGACTGCCATGGTGTGGAATTAGCGTCGGTTGAACCTCTTCCGAGCGTTACTCCGTACATTCATTCAGGGATAGAATTTTCGTCTCTTGATAAAAATTTTTCCTTATCTATCGAAGTGGTATTGCTATTAGATGTCATTGAGCATCTTCCTGATGACGCCAGCTTTTTGAAGCGTGTGCGGCAGAGTTTCCCCAATGCCGAGTACTTGATAATAACCGTTCCAGCTCGGCAAGAACTATGGTCAAATTACGATGTTTTTAATGGGCATTATCGTCGTTACGCTCTAGCCCAGCTTAGACAATCAATGCGCCAAGGCGGCTGGCAATCGCTACGAGCCAGCTATTTTTTCCACACTTTATATTTACCAGCGCGGTTATTGCTTCAAGTGTTCGGGAAAAGACAGACTAAGATAATCCCTCCGGTTGGGGCGATCACTCTCTTACATAAAATTCTCGCTGGCTTTTTTGCGTTTGATTATTTTATTTTACCACCACATTATCTGGGGACTTCAATTCTGGCGGCGGCCAGACGGGAAGATAAAAAACCTGAATTATGAAATATTACCATCTCATTCAGCTCTATATAAAACAATACGACCGGCTGATCAAATTTCTGATCGGAGGTGTTGCCATAACGTTGCTACAAGTCGGTTTACTCTATGTTTTTTCCGGTCTTTTCCATCTGTGGTATTTATTTGCTGCCCAATTATCTTTTACTATGGCGTTTTTTGCCAGTTTTTTCATCTACCGCGACTGGGTTTTTCCGGGAGGAGAGAAGGCTTCGTACCATCAGTTCATTCTGTATACTGTTTTAACTGTCATAAATTTTTTTATGAACGGCTTGGCTATGTTTACTTTTGTGGACTGGCTCGGAATCTGGTATATTTACTCGCAGATTATAGTGAAAATACTCATTTCCGTCGCGAATTACTATTTATATAAAATTCTCATTTTTAACAAGTAATTTCACTGCTTATGGCCAACGATGTTATTATTATTTTGCCGACCTACAACGAAGCGGCCAATATTTCCGGTATTATTAAGGAGCTGGATAAATATGTTTCCCACACCGATATTTTGGTTGTCGATGATAACTCTCCCGATGGCACGAGTGGGATAGTAACGGCTCTAATGGAGGAACACCCGCAGCTCGGTCTTTACCGGCGGGCTGGCAAAGAGGGCCTCGGCAAGGCCTACGTTGACGCTTTTATCCGAGTATTAACGGCCCAAAAATATAATTGGCTATTGATGATGGACTCAGATTTTTCTCACGATCCCAAATACATTCCGGAGATGATTCGGTTAACAAAAACAGGCAAATATGATGTGATTGTTGGTTCCCGCTACACCGCGGGGGGAAGAACCGAGGGATGGGAGTGGTGGCGGAAAGTTTTGTCTAAATTTGGCAATCTCTATTGCCGGTTAATCACCCATTTGCCGATCAATGACTGTACCGGAGGTTTTAATTTGATTAGAACGGAGATCTTGAGTCAGATTAGTTTTAACAGCTTTGATCTTTCCGGTTATGCTTTTATTATGGAGCTCAAGTATAAATTATTTAAAGCCGGCGCGCGATTCAAAGAGGTGCCAATTTTATTTAAGAATCGGCGCGGCGGCGAATCAAAGCTGTCAAACCATATTATTGGGGAAGGGGTTATTGCGCCATGGAAAATGATAATAAAAAAATAAGCCAGCCGTGCGCGGTGTGCGGTGAGGCGACACATTCTTTTTACGCGAAGAAAAACAACTGTATCGTATACCGCTGCGATATTTGCCGCACTCTCTCAATGTTCCCGGTTCCTTCGGTAGCGGCCATCGAAGCCGTGTACGGCCAAGAATATTTTTCCGGAGCGGGCAAAGGCTTTGGTTACGTGGATTACGATGTCGACAAGCAGGCCATGACCGGAACTTTTGAACGGCATCTGATTCGGTTTGAAAAAATGCGCGGTGCCGCTGGACGGTTGCTTGATATCGGCGCGGCCACCGGTTTTTTTATGCGTATTGCGGCCAACCGCGGCTGGGAAACTAGCGGTGTGGAAATCTCCGCGTATGCCGCGGAACTCGGTAGAAGTCGCGGATTGCACATTGAGACAGGGTCATTGTCTGCAACTTCTTTTTCCGCGCAGTCTTTTGATCTCATCACTATGTGGGATGTGATTGAACACTTCCCTGATCCGATTTCTGATATAAAAAAAGCGGCCTCACTGCTTAAACCGGGCGGTCTGTTGGCGATCAATACACCGGATTCGGGCAGCTTGTTTGCTAAAATCATGGGCGGGCATTGGCATCTGCTGGTTCCTCCCGAACATATCCATTATTTTAATCGTCCGAGTCTGCAGGGACTTCTGAAGAAGAATGGTTTTGACGTTGTGGAAACTGGTTGTGTAGGCAAACGATTTACACTTGAATATATCGTTCATACGCTTTATCGCTGGCAAAAGTTTTATGGCTGGGCGATGGTTCTCTCTTATCTGACCAAACATCCCACCATCGCTAGACTGGCGATCCCGCTCAATCTTCGAGATAATATGTTTATACTGGCGCGAAAAAAATGAATACAAAAAATATAACACGAATATCTCTCGGTGGATTATTTCTAGCGACGATTCTTTTGTCGCTGGTGCCGGTAGTACAAACCGCTTTTAAGGTAAGAGAAAAATGGAACGGCGTCCCTCCTTCATACATAGACGATGATCTCTATTATTACGCGCGGATAAAAGAGGTAATTGATGGTCATCTGTTTCTTGGTAATCCGTATTTTATGGAATATCGCGATGCCCGATCGGTGGCTTTTTTTGTTCCCGATTGGTTGGCAGTTGTCCCCCTTATTTTAGGTCTACCTTTTGATCTGGCGATCGTCTTTAATTTTATGTTCTGGTCGCTTTTGTTTGTTTTGCTTGCTTATCTGGTGGCTCGCGCGGCCGACTTGCCGCCGCCGTATTCAGCTGTCCTGGCCTTTATGGCGTATGGTGAAACGTATTGGGTAATCTTGCGGCCGGTTGTCATGCAGGAAGTTTTTCCGTTTTCCCTTCTTTTTATCTTGGCACTTCTTGTTTGGTTGCGGAATCCATCTAGTCGGCGTTCGGTTTTTTTCCTTATTTTGGCGAGCGTCCTGCCTTTTTATATCTATCCCTATCTCTGGCAAATTGTTCTTTTGACCCTCGGCTTTGTTTTTCTCCACCTGCTGGTGCAAAAAAAATGGTCGGAAGTTAAAATACTTTTATTGACGACGGTCGGCATTGGAGTTTTTTCCTTGCCGGTAATTGTCTATACAATGTACCAAATACAAGCACCATTTTATTGGGAAACTATCGGTCGCATTGGTTTGGTACTGTCACATTGGCCGACTTTATACGCTTACCAATATGGCCGGTGGACGCTCTTGTTGATTGTCTTGTATGTCTTCTTTCACCGCTGGTTCAAGCCGGCGGCTTCAATCACTAATGATCCTATTTCTTTGGCCGCAATCTATTCTGGTTTGGGCTTATTAGTGATGTCAGTTAGCAATATCTTTACCGGCCAAGAACTGGAAACGGCTCAACATACCGGACGATTTATTACGCTTTGGCTGGCTTTATTTTTCCCCATTTTTTTGTGGAAATTATACCAATCCAAAAAAGAATTATTGAAACTGTCTTGGCTAAAAATAATTATTATCGGATTATTGTCATTAGCGTGTCTCGGCTTTTTAGCAGTCAATCTCACGCGCTCTTTGCCATTTCAGAAGATAGAGTCTGCGGATGCTGTTACCATCCAAGAATATGCCGCTCCGCTTAACTGGCTCAATCAGCAGGAAACATCCCCAGTTGTCGTCTGGGCGGACGAACAAATAAGCAGGTATATCCCGATTCTGACTAAGCACTATGTTTTTTGGGCGGGAGCCGGCGGATTACATTTGATGCCGACGAAAGAAGTTGAAGATCGGTTCCTGGCTTCGCGAATCGGAACGTCCACGGCCGATGAAATTTTTGAGCACTATCGGGAGTTTGAAGGAGCTGGCTCCTGGTGGCGCTATCTGGATTATTGGCATAAAAAAGAGTTACGTTGCTTGGTCGGCAGCCAGTGTGAATCTGGCAAAACCTTTCGTGACTGGGTTGGGAACGCGAAGCTTGATTCTTTGGTTAGACGGCAGGCTGAACTAAAAGGAGACATATCGGCTGTAATAAAGAAATACCACGTCTCTTATCTTATCGCGGATAAAGGCAAAGGCGAAGATAATTATTTTAAAGCCCTGCCGGGGGCAAAAGAGGTTTGGCAGAATAACCGTTTTGTTATCTATAAGACGCTCGTCCTTCCTTAGCTTGCGGAGCACGGATATTTTCTTGCTATCCGCCAGCTGGCGGACTCGAGCTCCCTGCCTCGCCGGCAGGCGGGGCGCCAGTCGCGCCTGCCTGGCGGCAGACAGGCTCGCTAGTCTCCGCAAGCTAAGGAAGCGCTCGCTAAAAGAGGGAAGTCAAATAAGTTTTGTAGTTCAAAATATTATATGGGGAAAATAAAAAATATCATGGTCTTAATCTATCAGGCCTTTCTACGCTTTTTGTCCTATCATCGCTACGCCATATTTATGGCGCTGATTGCCGGTTGTATCGCTGGATTACCGCAGGTTATTGCCCGGGAAGCCCTTGGTTCGGCCGACCTGGGCATTCCCTACCTCGTTCATGATTCGGAAGGCGAATATCTTAGCCGAATAAATGAAATTCTTGACGGCCACCCAAGCGTCTCCTCGCCGGTACTTTATGAATATAAAAATTCTATAGCTCTGATGCCTCCAAGCGGGGAATTGTTATTTTACGTCTTGCCGATGAAATTAACTGGACTGTCTTTGTCTGCCATAATTTTTTTAAGCCGATTTTTCTACCCGGCGTTTCTTTTTTTCTTGGTCTACCTGCTCATTTTTTCACTGTTGAATCGCCGTGATGCCGGAGCAAAGATATCGGCCATCGCCGGATCGTTCCTTATCGTTATCGGCTACAACCTTGTCGATTACCGCGGTTTCATCTCTTATTTAATACGCGGGGGAAATTGGCAGGAAACTTTGGTTTGGGATCGGCTGGTTAATCCGATTACCGGAGCGATACTCCTATTTGCTTTTTTGTGGCTGTTTCTACGCGCTGTAAACAAAAAAGACCGTTATCTGTCGCTCGTTATTTCCGCTCTGATTCTGGCCGTCATGTCCGGCTACATTTTTTCACTGGCGCTGGGATTGACTATCTCTGTTTTGGTTGGAGTTTATTTTGCCTGGCGGAGAAATTGGCCGCTTTTCGTCCGGGCTTTAATTCCCGCTGTCACCATGTTGGTTTTTAATGCCGCCTATTTTTCCAGCGTCTTTTTGGCCATGGGGGGCGGATTTTTGGCCAGCGATCCGCGCAAATCGGGGATGTTTTTAACCCATGTGCCGACCTTAAATATGATTTCGATCATTACCCTTGCCGCTGTCCTCCTTTTTCTTGCCGTCTATTTTAGACAAGATAAAGCCGGCGAGGAAGAAAAACGGTGGTGGTGGTTCTCGCTCGCCACGGTGCTAGCCAGTGTCATCGTCTATAGCCAGCAAATTATTACCGGCCGAACTGTTTCGCCGCAGCATTTTGTCCAATTCACCACGCCGCTTAATATAGCGGTGGCCGTTGTCTTTCTGCACAATATAATGCGATTTCGGGTGAAGATTCTGTGGTGGGTAATGATATCTTTGATCTTTACTATCTCGGCGATCTCTGGTTGGCGTCTGCTTTCGGCTGTGCCGTCGGTGATACCGCAATACGCCGATTTGCAATCATTTGCCGGCGTGATTAATTATCTTAACGCAAACGCGCCGCCCGATTGCGTCGTTTACGTCAGTTCCGATTACGGCAATGAGATCAATCGGTTCATTCCCGGGCTGACAAGTTGTAACGTTTACCATTCGTTTTACATCTATAACGGCGTTCCGGCCGATCGAGTGATGCACAATTTCTTGGTTAACCTGCGCTTGCGCGGTATCGCGCCGGCGGCGGTGGACAAGCATCTGGACGCCAACCGGTTTTGGGCGCAAGCGTATTTTTTCCGGGATTGGAATGATATGTTTTGCTGCCGAGATAAATGGCTCGCCAAAATCGGGAATAAAAAAGAAATTGACCAGTGGTTTGTTTCGGTGAAGAAAGACATAGAACGGCAATACGTCGAGGATCTTAGCCAAGACCTCTATGATGAGTTAATCCGCTACCGCCTTGATTATTTTGTTGTTGATGTAACCAAACAGCCGCAGATCAATAAAAAAAATTTCCCGTTTCTGGCTTTTCGGGGTCTGTTTGGCCGATTCGCGGTGTATGCGATGATCAAGCCAGTAAATGCTCCCAAGGATCTCAAAATATGATACAGTTACCACTATGAAAATCCTGATAATAACCAACAGTGTAGAACCAACTTCCGGCTGGGGCCGATATTCCCAAGAGATATTAACGGGCTTGGTGAAGCAGGGCCACGAAGTATTTTTGGTTTGCGCCAAAAAAAGTGCCAATGACATTAACCCCCAAACGTCTCGGATCAATGTCTTACCGTCTCCGCTTAGCGATAAAAAAAATTTCTGGCTATGTTTTTATTATGCTTGGCTGATTAAAAAACAAGTAAACTTGGCCGCCATTGACGCGATTCATTGTTTGGTTGAATCCTACGCACCAATTGCCAGTTTTCTGTCCGGAATTTCCGGCCGGCCGTATTTTTTAACTGCTCACGGTACTTTTGGAGTGAAGTTTTTTAAGAATTGC
>ERZ1292623.1006-Hain-H51-01um-R1-1006-length-28194-cov-13_pt1 | contig 22001 bp, 20 predicted proteins | sample MGYA00564398_ERZ1292623 | MGnify/ENA primary metagenome ERZ1292623 (study PRJEB36523, sample SAMEA6512633) | groundwater metagenome | collected 2019-01-07 | study: AquaDiva: Metagenomics assemblies of 32 groundwater samples | reverse complement strand
ACCCCGCAGGAGTCGCTCGACGGTCGACCAGCCACCCGCGCCGCTCAACTAGCCGTGCTCCGCCGGCTGTACCGCCTCGTGAACATCCTCGCCTGGCGCTACGACCCGCTCGGCGGGGTCCGCGGGCGGTCCGAGGCGAGAGGGATCCTGTGGCGCGTCAACGACGCGCTGCATCTCCTCATCACGAAGCCGAAACGGAGGTAAGGGCATGACCACGACCAAGCGCGGTGTCGAGTACCTCACGTCCCGGGGGCAGACCACTCTGCTGTGGACCGTCCACCACGGCCCACGAGGTACATCCGACATCTACTGGCAGCACGGAACGGTCCCCGAGGCCGGGGTCAACGGCTTCCAGCCCGAGGAACTGCTCGAGCTCGTCGCCGAGCGGCTGCGCGACCTCGTCGGGACGGTGCCGTCCCGCGAGACCAGCCTCGCGATCACGAATGTCGAGCAGGCGATCCTGTGGCTCGAGGAGCGGACCCGCGATCGCCGTGTTCGGGGGGTCGAAGGGACGAACGTCCCGTGAGCCGCGAACACCCTCCGAGCCGGTCCCCGGTCGAGGGTCCGGCCGTGCGGATCGTCGCCCTGGCGCTGCTCGCGTTCTGGATCATGGTCGGGCTCGGCCTCGGCTTCGCCACCGGCGTCCTGTGAGCGGCGCGGAGATCCGGCACGAGCGCCTCCTGTGGTCGACGCCCCTGACCTGGGTGCTCGAGGACCGCCTGGGAGCGCGGGTCGAGGTCGACGTCGAGCCGGCCACCCATGACGGCTTCGCGGTGGGCGAGCGGGTCGTGATCGAGGATGCCGAGTACACGCTCGTCGCCAAGCGCGGCCGGATGGTCGTGACCGAGCGATGAGCCAGGTTCTCGGCGATCTCGGCGATCTCGGCACCTAGACAGCAACGGGGGCGGCATCGTAGGCTCGGGCTGCCATCGCCCGATCCGCTTGCCGGCGGCCCGGGTGGCCCGGATCCTCCCGGGGCTTTTGACGGGGCTGGCGCCGGCGCAACCGAGGGCCGTGACCCTCGGCGGGGGACTCCTACCCTCGCCGGGGGTCACGTCTTGTTTCCCCACTTGCGCGTCCCGGCGGGACTCGCTATCGTGGCGATTACCGTCCACCGTCACATGAGGAGGTCCCGGTGTCTGACTTCATCCCGCTCGCTGAGGCGCTTGCGCTGGCGGGCTTGCCCGACGCGGCGCCACCCGGCCTCGCCATCGACTTCCACGTCCAGCTCAATCGGCAGCGGCGGGCCAAGTGCCCCGTCTGCGGCCACCGGCGCGTCCTGTTCGCCCTGGCCGCCTATGCGGCGGACTCACCCATCGGCTACGGCATCGCCAAGTGCCTCGCGGACGCCGGGATCCGGCGGCCATGAAGGGCGTCATCAGGATCGCGATCCAGGTCGAGATCGACGAGCGCACGGAGGGCCTCCGCGTGGACGCCGAGCCGGTCGTTGTCGCCGTCGACACGGCCGCGGCGTTGGTGCATGCCATCACTATCCTCGGCGCCGACACCGCGCTGGTTGTCACCAGGGCGCTCGTCGAGGAGGGCCTGTTCGGCCCCGACAAGAGCCCAGCCCCGGAGACGCCGCGCCTCATCCTCCCGCACTAGGCCATGCCACCACGCGCCGGCTGGGATTACGCGCAGCTCCGCACGTCGTTCGCGTCCGATCCCGAGTTCATCCGCCTGTCGCGGGCCGCGCCCGACGATCTCCACTTTCTCGCCGCCGTCGGGCTCTGGACGATCGCGCTGGCCCAGGCGTGGAAGGAGGACGATCCCGATGTCGCCGACGTCCTCGGAGCCTTCGACGCGCCCGCAGTGGCCGCGCTCCTCGAGCGCGATCTCGTCAACGGCGGCGGGGTACTGCGCGGCTTCGACAAATGGACAGCCGAGGCCCGGATCGGTCGCGAACACAGTCGGCGGCGCTCGGCCATGAACGCGAACGAGCGCCTCACGGCAGCCATCCGAGACCGCGACGGCGACACCTGTCGCTACTGCGGCAAGACCGTCAACTGGCGGGATCGCCGATCAGCGGACGGCGGAACCTACGACCACGTCATACCGCTCTCGGCCGGCGGAGGAGAGTCGCTCGACAATCTCGTCGTGGCGTGCCGGTCGTGCAACGCTGCCAAGGCCGCCCGAGCGCCGAAAGAGGCCGGCATGGTCCTTCTGGACCTATCCGGACCTAGACGGTCCAATCCGGTCCTATCCGGACCTAGACAAGAGGGAGAGGGAGAGGGAGAACTAGATATAGATACCGCTTCTACGAAGCGGGTCCCCAGCCCACGACAGCGGGTGCTCGCATGGCTCAGGACGAAGGGTGCCGCTGCCCCGTCGGGCTGGGCCAACGGCAGCCTCAACGAGATGCTCGGCGTGTACGGCGCCGACGCGGTCATCGGTTGCTGGGAGGGGGCGAGTCCGGAGGTCAAGACGTCGCGCCAGTTCGTCCAGTTGGCCGAGCGCGAGCTCAGTCCAGCGTTGTTCAGCAAGCCGAAGTCCACCGCCAAGGGCTTCGGACCGTCAGCAGAGGAGGCCAGAAATGCGTTCAGGCGGTAGCAACAGAGTCCCGCCCCGGTACACCGAGTGCCGGTTTCCCACCTTCGCCCCCAAGACCACCAGCCAGGAGCGCGCGCTCACCGCCGCCCAGCATCTTGCGAACGGGACGATCGGGTCGCTCGTCCTCGTCGGCCGCCCCGGCGTCGGCAAGAGCCACCTTGCCGCCGCGGTAGTGCGCGACATCGAGGAGCGCCTGCTCGCCACCCCCGCCGATGAGATCGACGGCCGCGTGGCCCCACAGCCGACCTACCCGGTGTGGCAGAACGTGGCCGACCTCGTGATTGGGCTCCGGATGGAGCTGGATCTACCGGGCTGGGAACGCGAGTACGCCGGCACCGCCCGCACCCTCGGCCGGTGGCGCGGCCTGGTTGTCCTCGACGACCTCGGCCGGGAGAAGTCGACCGATTGGTCGGGCGAGGTCATCTACGCGCTGTGCAACCACCGCTACGAGCAGCGGCTCCCGACGCTTGTCACGTCGAACCTCACGCCCAATGACCTCGCCCTCTCGCCGTACTGGCCGGTCATCAGCAGGTTGGCCGAGGACGGGGAACTCATCGAGATCACCGGGCCGGACCACCGGGTCGACCGATGATCCACCAACTCCCGCTCGAGCTCCTCGAAGCGAGCCGCAACGGACTCGCCCGGAACATCCTGGCCGACCCCCCGACCGCGCCGATCGCGGTGTGGGCCGTCCGCCGGATGCTGGCCGGGATGCACCCGATCAGTGTCGCGACGGCGGCGGGCGTGTCCATCCGCACCGCCTACCGCTGGCGGGCGGAGATCGAGCACATCGAAGAGATCGCCGTGGCCGGCTTCCGGGCCACGTTCGTCGTGCGCCACGACCGGCCGCCGATGCAGCTCACCGTCTGGCGAAGGACGGCCTGATGTTCGACATGCGGCCGTTCGGCAACTGGATCATCCCCGAGGGCTGGACGCCCGACAACGTCGGCCACTGCCGGTCGTGCGGCGCGTCCGTCCTGTGGTGCCTCACCCCCCGCGGCAAGAAGGCGCCGATCAACGCCGACGGGACGAGCCACTTCGCGGCCTGTCCGCAGAGCGACGCATGGCGCAAGCGGGCATGACCCGCGCCGAGGCCGCCGCCCTGTCATGGGAGGAGCTCGAGGCCGCCGGCCTGTGCGACTGCGGCGGGCCGCTCAAGGGCCACCCGCCCCTGGCGAAGCCGCTGCCGTTGAGCCATGGACGACCCTGCTCCTGGTCGGCCCTCGATCGCGGTCGGGGCTGGGACGGGCGGCCGTTGCCGGAGCACACGGCGTTGGAACGCGCTCGCTGGGAGGCTCGCAGCCAGCGCGGCGGCCGGCGGCCCATGTCGCAGCAGCCGTCCATCTTCCGGGGCCGGCCCTTCGTCATCCGGGCAGAGCATCAGCGGTGACACCCTACTTCGCCGACGAACATCTCACCGTGTATCACGGGGACGCCGCGACGGTCCTCCGCACGTTGCCGGCTGAGAGCGTTCACATGGTCTGCACGAGCCCACCGTATTGGGGCCTCCGCGACTACGGCACTGCGACGTGGGGGCGGGAGGAGCCCGATGACGAGGCCGTGGGGCGCGAGTTCATTCGCCGCCATTGGGAGCGGTCCAGTGACGAACTGCGAGCCGAGTTGGAGGCAGAGGCGGCGGGCTGCGACCATCGTCATCAACTCGGTGGCGAGGGCCCGGCACCAGCCAAGCAGAACACGAGCGCGGGGATGCAGACGGTGGCCTACCGCGATACCTGCGGCAAGTGCGGCGCCCGTCGTATCGACGCCCAGCTCGGCCTCGAACCGTCGCCAGAGGAGTACGTCGCCAACCTGGTCGGCGTGTTCCGCGAAGTCCGGCGCGTGCTGCGGCCTGACGGGACGGTTTGGCTGAACCTTGGGGACTCGTACTGCAACTCCGACAAGTGGGGCGGGGGCGGCGCGAACACTGGCAAGCACACCCGCGAGCCGGATGGCACGCCTGCGTCATGGAAGGCGGTCCGACGGCGGTGGTCGAACCTCGACGGACTCAAGCCCAAGGACCTCGTCGGCATCCCGTGGCGGGTCGCGTTCGCCCTGCAAGCGGACGGCTGGTATCTCCGTAGCGACATCATCTGGGCGAAGCCGAACCCGATGCCCGAGAGCGTCACCGACCGGCCGACCAAGAGCCACGAGTACCTGTTCCTACTCGCCAAGAGCCCGAGGTACTACTTCGATGCCGATGCGGTGCGGGAGCCTGCCGAGTCGAAAGCGATGCCCGGTCGCAATGCCTTTCGCGCCGTCGTCTCGGAGCGCAACCTCCGCTCCGTCTGGACCATCGCCACGCAGCCCTACCCCGGCGCCCACTTCGCGACCTTCCCTGAGAAGCTCGTTGAGCCCTGCGTCAAGGCGGGCACGAGCGAGCGCGGCGTGTGCCCGGAGTGCGGGGCACCGTGGGTGCGTGAGACGACGGCGACTTACGACGCACAGGGCCGGACGACCAACGGGCCGCGGTCAGCCGAGCGCAAGCATCAGGAGTTCGGATCGGCCGGGTTCGGACAGCGGCTCGTGAAGTCGACCGAGACGACCGGCTGGCGCCCCTCCTGCGCCCACGACGCCGAGCCCGCCCCGGCCACCGTCCTCGATCCGTTCGCCGGGAGCGGCACGACGGGCCTCGTCGCCAACCGCCTCGGCCGTCGCGCTGTCCTCATCGACCTGTCGCTGGACTACCTCGGGCAGCTCATGGACCGCAACGCGCAGGCACCGTTGGGATTGATGGAGCGTTGACGGGCGGGCAGAGCGCCGTTAGCGTAGTGTCGATGGCACGGATCACTGAGGCAGCCCTCGATGACGTTCAGCTTCGCCAGCTCCGGAGTCGGCAGCCGGCCCGGCCGGGCGCACCAAGCACGCTCGCTGCGCGGGCTGCCGGGCTCCCGTCTGCGATTGCGCTGGTGCTCCTCGTCGGAGGCGCGGGCACGATCGTTGCACCTGACGCTCTGCCGCGATCCATGGAACTGCTCGCAATCGGCGCCGTCGCCCTCGGCGGATGGCTTGCTCGAGGCGCTGGAGCCCCGACTACGGACATGGACCGCGCCGTCCTCCATCGCGAACGGGGAGAAGTAATCCGTGCCGCCCTGGCGATCGGACTTCGGGGCCACGATGTTCTCACTCTCGGCGGTCGCGAGCCGGGCGGCGGAGCGCCGCCGATCCAACCTCGCGAAGCTGGCGGCCCTGACGAGCCGGCTGGACGACCCATTGTTCTCCGACCCGACGCCCGACCCGAGTCCGATGAATCGCTCGACCCCGCCGCCGACGCAGAGGACGGAAGCCCATGATGCCGAGATTGCCGCGTCCCGACTCCCCGCCCGCACCACCCACGGCGGCCCCTACGGGGCGTCGATCATCGACCGCGTCCTCGCCAGCTACGGGCTCGATTGATGCCAGTCCGCTCGAAGTCACAACTGCGCTGGATCCGGGCGAACCACCCCGATTGGGTCGATCGCTGGTTGGCCGAGACCTCGAGACCTGGAGCCCTGCCGGAGAAGGTGAAGCCCGGGAGACGATCGAGCACATCGACGATTTCTGCGCGGAGTACTGCCCGGTCCGACTCGCCTGCGTCGAGGAAAAGTGCCGGCTCTACCGGCTCGAAGGGCGGGCCCTCGAAGTCCTCGGGTTCAAGCGCAACGAAGCGACCGAGGCCGTCGGGGTCGTCGGCCAGAGCGTCATCGGGATCGGATAGGCCCGCGGCGTTGCAGCCGAGGGCCAAGCCGCTCGACCACCCCGCTCCCTGATGCGAGCCGCACCGCTCAAGGGCGACTGTCTCGTCTGCCAGGCCCCGGAGCCGACCCGGGTCGCGATCAACGCGGCCATCTGGCCGGGCGAGGGCATGGTCCGCTCCGTGACCTACCGCTCGGACGGGACGGAGGTCGCTCGCACGTCGGGCGTCCCGTCCCTTGCGACGTGCGACCCCAAGACGATCGCCCGCCACGCGGAGCACATCGAGGGTTCGTGGCGGGAGATCAAGCCGGGCGGGACATGGCGGGCCGGCGAAGCCCCCGTGACGACCGAGTTTGGCGACGTCATGGATGCCAACACCCGGGTCGGGATGAAGGCGACCCACCTGATCGAGCGCCTCCTCGATGAGCATGGCGAGGTCTACGCCGTCATGCAGCCAAAGTTCGTCCTCGACGTCGCCACGAAGCTCGGCATGGCCGGGGCCACGACCCGCGAGACGAGCCGCTTGAAGCGCAACCAGCAGGCGATTGACGTCGTCGCCATCTTCGCGATGAGTTCCGGGCATGTCCGCCCGCCCCGGTCCGACGTGGAGCAGGACGCCGAGCTCGCCGACCTCCACATCGAGCTCGACGCCGAGCGGAAGCTGCTCGCGGAGCGGGCGAGCGTGTCGTAGTGTCTTTGCACAAAGACACCCCGTGAGCCGGGCCGACTTCCTCCGCGCCCTGACCGATCTCCCGGCCAAGCATCGCGCATGGCTCGAGGACGGCTCGATTGACCTGTGGGCCTACTACGGCTTCGGGGTCGTCCTCAACGACGCGCAGCTCGAGCACCTGACCGCCGTTCTCACTTGGCCGCCCGGGACCATCCACGTCTGGCGCTGGGCCAACCGGACGGGCAAGGGCCAGCCGCTCGATGAGCCGGTACTCACCCCGCAGGGCTGGCGCCCGATTGGTGACCTACGGGTCGGCGATCCGATCATGGCCGGCGACGGATCGGCGACGATTGTCACTGGCGTCTACCCGCAGGGGCCCAAGGCGGTGTTCCGGCTGACCTTCGACGACGGCGCTTGGACGCGCTGCGACGAGTCGCATCTATGGACGGTCCTCGATCCGTCGGCTCGCTTCAAGCGGCCGGGCGAGGTTCGCCGCAAGGGCGCCTGGACGGGCGGGCGGCTAGCGGCACGGTTCCGGCAGTGGGACACGCTATCTCTCGCCGAGATCCGTAGGCGATGGGGCGACAGACCGCCGCCCTCGCAGCGCTGCGCGATCCCGACAGCCCCGACGGCCCAACTGACCGCCCGGCCCGTGCCCGTCGAGCCGTACCTGCTCGGCCTTCTGCTCGGTGACGGCGGCGTGTCGGGCGACTCGGTGCGGTTCACGACCGCTGATCCCGAGCTGGCGGCTGCCGTCGGTGGCCGGCCAATCGGGCGGACGGCCTACGAGTATTCCGTCCGGGGGCTGCAACCGGCGCTCCGCTCGCTGGGTCTCATGGGCAAGCACAGCTACGACAAGTCGGTGCCGAGGGAATATCTCGACAATGCGCCCGACATCCGCCTCGCCGTGCTCCAAGGGCTGATGGACACCGACGGTTCGGTGCAGACCAATGGGCACGTTGAGTTCAGCTCGACGAGCCAGCGTCTCGCCGCCGATGTCGTTGAGTTGGTGCGTTCTCTCGGTGGCCGCGCGAAGGCGGTCGAACGACAGACGTACTACCGCTACGGTGGCCAGCGGCGGGCCGGCCGACGATCGTGGCGTGTCCATGTCCGCGCTGGGACCGTGCCGCTGTTCAGGCTGCCTCGCAAGGCGGAGCGTCTCGCGGCATGGCGGCAGCGATGGGCAGGCGACCGGCTGCTCTACTCGATCGAGGCCATCGGCGAGGCAGAGACGGTCTGCATCCGCGTCGCGGATCCGAGCGAGACCTACATCACTCGCGACTACATCGTCACTCACAACACGACCGGGCTCGACCTCCTGTACGGCTGGGCGGCCTGGTACAAGTGGCGCTACATCGCGCCCGAGTTCGACGACTGGTTCGCCTACCGCTACAAGATCCTCCACTCGGCGCCGCTGGGCGAGCTGGCCGGCAAGGCATACGAGCTGTGGGAGGAACTCCTCAGCGGCGCAGCCATGCAGCAGCGGGATCCGATCAATCAGCGCCAGCGCCCGGCCCTCCTGGCGCCGTTCTTCGCGGCCACGAAGATCGTCGACGCGACGGGCGTTGACCGGCCGGCGATCCACTGTGCCAACGGCGCTCAGATCGACTTTCGCTCCACCCAGGGCAAGGCCGCTCGCCTCGAGTCCGACTCGTGGTGGTTGATCGGCTGGGACGAGTTTCCCCGCCAGCTTCCGTCCGACGACATCCCGGTCATCTTCGACCAGACGATGCTGCCGCGCTCGTCGGACTTCCTCGCCCCGGTCGTCCTGGCCGGCACCGCGACCGTCGAGAGCGAGCACATCTACGCCGAGTTCGAGGAGATCGCCGCGGCCAATCCGTCCGACTGGAACTTTACCGAGGCCGCCCGGACTGCCAACTTCGCGCAGAGTCACAGGTCGATCGACCGCCAGCGCCGCCTGTCGATCAACAAGGACGTCGCGGAGCGGTCCCTCGGCGGGAAGCTCGGCGGCGGCGCGTCGTCGCTCTACCCGGCGTTCCTCCTCGCCAATGCCTTCGACGAGACGCTGCCCGAGGTCCAGCAACCTCCGACCAATGATGACGCGTGGACCCGCTTCGCGACCACCCGGACGTTCCTCACCGGGCTCGATCACGCCCTCGCCCACGACGACAACGTGCTCCTGACCCTCGATGTCCCGTGGCCGCCGGCGACGATCAGCCCGGCCAATCCGATCATCGGCAGCCACATCGAGATCGTTCGTGGGAGTCGGACCTTGACCGGCGACGAGGTTCACGCGTACCTTAGTCGGGAGGTCCGGACATACCGGAGCCGCGCGGCGATCATCGACTCAACCGGGCCGGGCGGACTCCATGTGTATCGGAAGGCTCGTCAGGACGGTCTGCCGGCGGTCGACTGCAACTTGCAGGGCCGCGAGGCGAAGTGGGTCACGAATAAGGAGGCGGGCTTGCAGGGGCTCCAGCGGCTCCTGTCGTTCGGTCTCCCGGTCGCCGCGACAGAGGGGTTCATCGACGAGTGGCCCACGCCCGAGGGGGCGTTCGGGCTATTCCGGTTCCCCGCGGCCGGCCCGTGGCAGAAGCTCCGCCGCCAGCTCGCCGTCCTGCGCCGGGCCGATGAGAAGCAGCGTCAGGACGCCGCGATGGCGCTCATCATGCTCTCCTGGTATCTCTGGAAGCTGATCGGGCACGCTCGCGCGCCGCGATCGCAGACGTTCAACGTCATGGCCGGCGGCCGAAACCGCCGCTACTCGCTCGCACGGAGGTAGGTGACATGGGTCGGGACTTCTATCCAGAGGAGATCGCCCTCCTCGCTTCCGCGTCACGGACGGTCGACCCGACGATCTCCCCGGCCTCGTGGAACGGGACCAAGGCCGTCGGGATCGATGTCCTCATCGACATGACGACCGTCGGCACGGGCTCGATCACCGTGTCCATCGAGGGGCGAGCCGCGGGCAAGATCAGCGCCGTCGGCGCTCCGGCCGGCTGGTATCTCATCCTCGCCTCGGCCGCGATCGCCGCCAACGGCGTGACCCTCCTGACCGTCCACCCGGGCGTCACGGATGCCGCCAACTCGAAGGCCGGCCGGTCCCTGCCCAAGCAGTTCCGTGTTCGGGTCGTTGCGAACAACGCGAACGCGGCCGTCTACAGCGTCGACGTCAACCTCCTCGCGGCGTAGGCCATGGCGCTCGCATACGGCGTCGGGACGGCGTACCGAGCCGAGCTTGAACCAGGCGCGCAGCGGGTCAACGATCTCATCGACTCCGCGCGCTCCGCGATGGAGGCGGAGATGGACGGTGTCCGAACCCGCTGCCGGACCTACCTCAACTGGTACAGCCCCGCCTTCGAGAGCCGCCTCGGCACCCACGATGCGTGGACCGATCCGTTCCTCGCCGCGGACATCGGCCTGACCCGGGCAAACTTCCCGATCGCGCGAGCGGTCGTCGACATCTGGACGGCCCTCGAGGCGGCCAAGCCGCCGACCCTGTGGGCGCAGCCCGAGCGGGTGCCCCCGGCACCGCCGTCGCTCGATCAGGCGACGGAGCTGCGCGATCGCCTCATCGCCGGCGCGTTCAAGAAGTACCGGGCCTACGAGGCGCAGTTCCGGGCGAACGTCCTGCGCGACTGGATGCGCCTCGACGACCTCCCGCTCAAGACCTATCAGGCGACCAAGCGCAAGAACCTGTACGGGTTCTCGTGGATGAAGGTCTGGCCCCATCCGACCGAGAAGCGGCCCGTGACCCACACCCTCCGCAACCCGACGACGGTCTACCCGCTGTGGTCGAGCCGTGAGCCGGGCGAGCTCGAGGGCGTCCTCGTGGCCTATCAGAAGAACGCCGTCCGGGCGAACGCCGAGTACAACCTCGGCTACAACGTCAAGGGCGGGCGGATCCTGCTTGGGGCGGACTCGGGCCGCTACCAGGACGTCAACGACCGCTGGTTCGATGCGAGTCGGACGATGGCCTGGGTCGAGGAATACTGGTGGCGCGAGCAGACGTTCGACGATGACGGGTTCGTGACCGACTCGACGGTCCATTGTGTCGTCCGCGTCACCGACAAGATCGTTCGCGAGCGGTCGTATCCGGGCTGGCGGCTCCTGCCGTGGGTCTATTGGGAGAACAGCGACGAGCGAGACAGCTTCGGCTGGAGCGACATCGCCAACGTCATCGACATCAACGATGAGTTCAACCGTCGCCTGAGCCAAGAGGGCGACATCATCGGCAACTACTCGGCTCCCCGCTTCCAGCTCCTCAACGGCACCTACGGGCGCGACGTCGAAATGCCGGGCCCGTTCGAGCTCATCAGCCTGGCCGACCAGGAGCGGATCGAGCAGATCCTCACGCGGGTCGACGTGTACCCGACCCAGCAGCACTTCGGGATCCTCACCGACCTCCTTCACCGGGTGTCGGGCCTGCCGCCGATCACCTGGGGTCTCATCCAGAACGCGCAGACCTCCGGCCGGGCGCTGTCGGCGTCATGGAAGGCGACCGAGGCCCGGCTCGCCCCCAAGCTCCTCCGCAACGAGCGCAGCCACGACGACTACCTCGCCCTCGTCCTCCAGTACGCCGAGCTCTACAACTGGAAGGGCGCCAGCCGGTTGTTCGAGTCCGGCGATGGTGGGCGGTTCCGCGATCTCCGCTGGGAGTTCCCGCCGATGGAGCCGCGGGACTTCATGGAGGTCACGCAGAACGAGATCACGAAGCGCGACGCCGGGTTCACCACCACCCTCAAGGGCATCCGGGCGACCGGCGACGAGTCGGCCGAGGACACCTACGAGGAGACGCTGGCCGAGGCGCTCAACATCTTCAACCACCCGGACAAGGTCCAGTCGTTCCTCCTCGCGCAGCGGGCGGAACTCGACAACATCGCCTTCGCTCAGCAGCTCGGCGTCGAGATCGCTCCCGGTGGCGGCTTCGGCGGCGACGTCAATCCGGCCACGATCGCGAACGCCGTCGGGTTGGCCCGCGAGGGCCAGATGGCCGCCGCGCCGGCCGCCGCGCCGGCCCCCGCCGCAGCCCCGGCACAGGCCCCGGCAGCCCCGGCCCCCCAGCCCGGAGCCCCCGGAGCGGTCGCGGCTGGATCGGCGGGCGTGGCGCCGGGGCAGCAGCTCACGTCCGGCACACTCGTCAGGAACGGTGAGGTCAGCAACCAGCAGCTCTTGACCACGAGGTACTAGGCCATGGCGACAGCAGCGGAGAAAGAAGCCAAGATGGCCGCCAAGGCCGCCGAGCGGTCGTCGGTCGTGGGGGGAGCGAGCCGACTGCGGACCGCTCTGCCCAAGGCCGCGGCGGCGTTCCCCCAGCGCCGGCTGCGATCGTCGGGCGACCTGTCGCGCTACGCGATCGGGGGCTACTCCGATGACATGAGCATGGGCAACTTCGAGACCGGGTCGGTCGATACCGGCGGAGGAGGCGGAGGAGGCGGAGGCGGCGTCACCCTGCCGGTCAAGGCGCCGAAGGCTCCTCCTCCCAAGGCCAAGGCGCCGATCAAGGCCAAGGCGCCGATCAAGGCCAAGGCGCCGATCAAGGCCAAGGCGGCCGTTGGCCCCGGGTTGCGTCGGCCATCGGCCCTCGCGCCGAAGGCGGCGCCGTTGACCAAGCCGAAGCCGGCGGTGCGCCAGACGTACAAGACGAAGTCTGGCGGGTTCCAGTATTGAAGCAGTTTCGGCCGAAGCCCTCGACGACCACCTTCCGGTTCCCGTTCAAGATGGGCCCTCGCTCACTGGCGACCGGCAGCTACAACGCGCCGCCCTCGAGCCGCCCGTCGAAGTCGGCGCCGCCGATCAAGCAGTTCACCGCGCTCAAGCCCGGGCTCCGCAAGAAGCAACAGGCGAAGTAGATGGTGCGCATCGGGTCGTTCTCGGGGTCACTCGATCCGTTCGGTAGTGGCCGGGGTGGGCTCGGCCGCTACAACATCGGCGGCGAGACGATCGCGAGCCTGACCGACTTTGAGAAGTACGCGACGAGCGTTGCCTGGAACAACGGCGCGGCCAGCGACGCCGACATGCTTGCCATCCTCCAGCAGCAGCTCGCCATGGCGGTCAGCGGGTCACGGGACGCGGTTCAGGCCGCCAACGAGCTCCGCGACACCGAGTACAACATCGCCCGCAACAAGTACGTCGGTGACGTCAACGCGGCTGTGACCAGCGACACCCGGATCTCGGCCTTGTCCGCGCTCATGTCCTTCGAGCAGGGCTACCTCGGCATGATGACCGCGACCGACAGCGAGACGTACCGGGAGCAGGCGGCCAAGATCGCCAGCCTGCGAGGCGAGATCCGTCAGGAGCGGTACAGCGCCCTCGTCGAGAAGGTCAACCGGGGGATGGCCTCGACTGAGCGCCTGTTCGAGCTCGCCCAGCAGCTCTACGCCGAGTCCGGCGGCGACCCCGACCTCGATGATTGGGTCAAGCAGATCGAGGCGCTCAAGGGCCGCATCCGCGACGAGCAGACCGCACAGGCATACCAGGACTATCAGCAGGGTCGCATCAAGGGCACCGATCTCCTCGCGATCCTTGACGCCCAGCTCGCCGAGCTCGATCCGGGCTCGCCGGCGGCCAGGGAACTCACAAGGGCCCGCGAGGATCTCGCCGTCCGGGTGCAGGCCGAAGCGATCGACCTCCGAGACGCCGAGGTCAGTGGCCTCCGGGCCACCGGCAAGATGAGCGACGCGGATTACCTCGTCTACCTCCGCGACGCCTACGTCGCCGCTCCACCCGGTTCGGCCCAGGCCCTCCGCGCCGGGACGCGCCTCACCGAGTACACGTTCAGTCTGTCGGAGGACAAGCTCCGCTACGACGTGTCGAAGGGCACCCGCCCCATCGGGGATCTCATCAGGTTCTACCAGGGCTACCTCAAGACGATGAACCCGGGCTCGGACAAGTACCGGGCGATCGAGTCGACGATCTCCTCGCTCAAGAAGAACGCGGCCGGTGGCAATGGCGGCACCAGCGCCCCCAAGGGCATCACCCTCCTCGCCGGCACGAAGCCGCTCATCGACGGGGTGGCCGCCCTCGCCGACATCCTCCACGGCCAGAAGCCGCCGCCCGGCTTCGCCAGCCTGTTCAAGCTCGACCCGACCTCGTCGGTATCGTGGGGTTGGTGGTCGAACAACTACGACTCGATGAAGGTCGCCTTCGACGCCGGACGGACGACGTGGACGTATTGGGATCCAGCGGGCCGCCAGCACCAGGTCGCGTTCGATCCGGGGATGATGTCCGAGTTCGACATCCTCAACATCGCCTACACGCAGACCGGGATCAACCTCGCCGAGTCGGTGAAAGAGGTCAACACCTGGGTGGGTCGGCTCCAGAGCGCCACGAACAAGCAGTACGGCAACGAGGGGACCTATGCGAAGGACGGCTTTGACGCGAAGTGGGCGACACTGGTCCGCCTCAAGGAGCGCCTGCTCGCGGCGGGCAAGCTGGCCGAGTATTGGACGGTCACGCGGAAGCAGGCGGAGCTCATCGCCGCGACGAGCGCCAACCCGTTCCTGACCGGCGACGATCGGGCGGCGCTCAACGACAAGGCCATCTCGATCAACCCGCAGATCGGCGATCCGGACAGCGAGTTCTTCCTGCCGAACGGCGACCCGGTCCTTGCCGCCTTCGAGCCGGGCGGCGCGATCATCGCGGAGTTCGACACCGACGGGAACATTCTCTCGGCGCAGCTCGACCCCGACAAGGCGCATCTCGAGCAGGGCGAGGGCGGCGTGCTCAAGATCGTGCTCGTCGAGGGCTACCGGACTGATCCAACGACGGATCAGCCGGTCCCTGATTATTTCGACACGCACGTTCAGGTCATGGTCAGGGGCCCATTCGGTGAGAACGTCATCGTCTGGCAGCCGATCAGCCGGCCGGATCGGGTCAAGGCGGCAACCACGGGCGGGAAGCCCCAGGGGATGCCGGTCTACACGACGACCGCGGGATCGCCCACGTTGGGTGGCCTCCGCGCCTCACTCCCGCTCCGCGCCCCCGACCCGCTCCCGCTCCGCGCCCCCGACCCGACGCAGCCGGGCACCGATGCCGTGATCCCGGTGTTCGAGGTCCTGACCTACGAGCACGTCAACGGCAAGGTCATCGCGATCCGCTGGGTGACGCTCAGCGACCCGGCAGGGCCCCCTACTCCGGGCACGACGTGGGTCCGGCTGGGTCCGGAGGGCGTTCCCGGCGTGCTGCCCCGGGTCGTCCTCCCGCCGAACGTCACGATCGGCACCGACGGGCTGTACTACATCGGCGGCAAGAAGCAGACATCCTTCGACCCGGTCCTCGGCGCCGCGCGCTGGTGGAGCAGCGCCGACACTCTCGGGAGCGGAGAGCAGTTCGGTGCCCCGGGGCTCAGCTTCGTCACTCGCAAGACCGACAGCCTGGGCCGTCCATTCGATGCCCGCGACGAACGGATCATTGATCTCGAGGAGGCCGTCCGGTTCCATTACGACCCCCGGATCACCGACGTCGGCGAGAACCAGATCAGGCCCAAGACGCGCGCCGCTCACCCCGTCGCTCAGGTGCCGCGCCGCGCCGGCGGCCCGGATCGGCCCGGCCCGCGCCTGCCGGGCGGCGTGCCGACGGCCATCAGCAACGACGCCAAGTACCGCCGGGGCGGGCTCCTCTCGATCGGCGCCATCCCGCGGCTCGACATGCCCGTCGTGTTCGGGCGAGGACCGATCGTCCTTCGCAACCTCGCGAACGCATACCCCAAGCCGGCCACCCTCTCCGGAGTGCCCCCCGCCGTCCTCGCCCCGATGCTGCCGGCCACCCTCGCCCCGGCCATCGCGCCGCTGGCGATCAACAAGACCAGGGCGGCGGTGCTCAATCCGACGTCGTTCGACCTCTCGGCGGCGGAGGCCGCCTACATCGGTAAGACGGCCGCCAAGCCGACGGCCGCAACCGCCCCGGCTGTGCAGCAAACCTACAAGACACCCTCGGGTGGGTTCCAGTATTGAGCCCCTACGGCCTGCCAGACGAGGAGGGCCCGCGCCAGACGGGCGCGTTCGACGGGCTCAGCGCGCTCGATGCGTACTTCAACCGGACGTCCAAGCGACCCTACGAGGCGCCCTCGCTCGAGTCGTACTACACGAGCCGGGCGACCTCTCCCGCGTCCCGCGGCACCGATCCGTCCGCGGCGTCGCTCGAGTACAAGCCGCCCGGGCCGCCCGTCCGCTTCCAGTTCGACACCCTCGGGGACTGGACGCAGAAGGCGCTTGACAGCCCGATCGGCGTGGCCGCCGGGCTCGGTGCCCCGGAGCAGCGCGGCGGGTCGGTCGATTTCATGGGCGCCCGGATCGCGACCGCGCCGATCAACGCGCAGAACTTCGCGACCTGGGCCCGCGAGGCGCCGCTGTCGGTCGTCACCTCGATCCTCGGGCACAAGTACCAGCAGCCCGAGGGGATGTACGTCGAGCCAGCCGGCCCCCTCAATCGCGAGAACCTCCTCGAGAACGTCAGACAGGCGGACTTCCCGGGCGTGGTCGACAACCTCATCGACGGGCTCACGACGGTCGGCGACGCGATCAACGCCCCCTTCGTGGCCTTCGCCAACTGGCAGCGCACCGAGGCCGCGTGGACCCGGGCCGAGGGGGTCGCCCAACTGTTCGCGACCGGGCGCGGCACACCGTCGTTCGTGCAGGTCATCACCCACCTGTTCGACGAGGATGGCCTCCAGACGTGGGATGGCATCGCTCGGAACGCCGCCGCGCAGGGCGTGACCATGAACGACATGATCGCCTCGGCGTGGGATCTCTCGCCCGCGGTCGTCGGCGAGATCGAGCGCGGCGTCCGGACGGGCAAGTACAAGATCACCAGCTCGGACCTGTTCGGGATCAACACGACAGACGCCGACGAACTCCGGGGTCTGGTGAAGGACGAGCCGTTCAGCTACGACCCGTTCTCGAGCCTCATCGCCGAGCTCGGGATCACCCTCGCCCCGATGTTGGTCGGCGCCGGCGAACTGCGCGGCCTCGGCCTGGCGCTCAAGGGCTTGAAGGCCGGCACGGTCGCGAGTGGGGTCCGCGGGACCGGCCTCGCCGGATCCGCCGTCGCCGAACTCGTGGGCCCCCGCGCCGCGGCGGCCGTCGCCGAGCGGATCGGGGCGTGGTCGCTGCCGAAGGCGTGGCGCTACGTCCGGGCGCCGGTCAAGGCCGCTGGCGCCGTGACCGGCTTCTCCCCGACCGGCATCAAGATCGGGGCGGCCATCCGGTTCGGCGAGTGGTCGTTCAAGCAGGCCGCCACATGGACCGGCAACCAGGGCGCGATCGACATGGCGGATCGCTGGCTGAACGAGACACCCCTGAGCCAGAACCCAGGGCTGATGATGCTCGACGCCTTCGCGGTCCACCCGCTCGCCGGGGCCAAGAACCTGTACGTCAACGTCCGGGGCTACGGCAAGGTCATCGTCAGCCGCTCGTTCGCGAAGATGTCCGAGTCGTTCGCGAAGATGGAGCTGCCGGAGCTCCAGACGCGCCTGTTCGACCGGCTCGGCTGGGAGCCGGGCAAGGTCGCGGGGTTCATCAACGACGAGGGCTCCACCGTCGGCCTCGACGACCTCAAGAACGGGATCATCCACGTCGCCCTCGAGGTCGTCCGCGAGCGCCACCCGGAAGCGGCTTACCTCGCTGCCGCCACCGACATCCCGACCCGCGAGGCGGCGTTCATCCGCCAGTACGGCGACGAGGCGGTCAAGGTCATCCGCGACAACCTCAGCGGTGCCGACGACTCGATCGTGAAGGCGATCACCGAGGAGTTCTGGACGCGGGAGCGGATCATCGCCGGGTCGGAGCTGGGGCTTGCCGGCAACGCCGGGCCGTACCACCCCGACACCGCGCTCACGCACCTTGTCTCGTGGCTCCGGGGCAGCAAGGCGCTCCAGGCGGCCTACGGGCCCGACACGGGCCTCGTGCTCGGCCTCCGGACCGACGTCAATCGCGAGTTCGTGCGGGCCTTCCGCGAGTCGCTCCGGGCCGACTACCCGCGTCCGGGCGACACGATCCGACAGGCCGATCTCCTCCGCCTGACGACGTTCGTGCCGGCTGCCAAGAAGGCTGCCGGAGGGATCCTCGGCGGGAGCAAGCGTGTCCCGAAGATGACCCGCCACGCGGTCGAGGTCATGCTCGACGATCTCGAGAAGATGCAGGAGACGACCGACCTTGCCGCCGCTCGCCCGACCAGGGCTGCGGCCGCGATCGCCCCGGGTGACGTCGGCGACCCCATCGCCGTCGGCGCGGCGATGAAGCTTCGCAAGGACACCATCGAGGCGCTCGAACGGGCGAGCACCGAGGGGGTCGAGGGCATGGGCGCTCTGCCGGGCGACCTCGCCAACCTCCTCATCGAACTCTACGGGACGAGCAAGGACGAACTCCTCCGCTACCCGGCCCGGGCGTGGGAGAAGGCGATCGAGTGGTACAGGATCGCCTACGACTCGGCGGTCGTGCGCGGCCAGACGATCGCCACCCTGGGGCGCTTCGAGCGGGCTGTGACCGGCCTGCCCCTCGAGGAGAAGGGCCTGTTCACGGTGGCCCTCGAGCGGCTCAACGCGGCGATCGAGAACCCGCCGACCGGACTCGCCCCCGGCCAGAAGGTCCCCTCGCCGCTCATCAGCGCCGCACTTTCCGCCCGGGACCAGCGGGTCGCGGAACTCGTCGACCGGATCGCCGCGTGGGTCGATGACCCGCGCCGCGAGATGCTCACCGAGGACATCGGCGACGGCCCGGTCCTCCGAACCGACGTCTATACAGCGATGATGGCCCGGAACATCCGCGCGCTCGCCGGGCGGGTCCTCGAAGCCGACGCTCGCACGCCGCTCGACGGTCTGACGGCCGAGGGCCGGGCGATCCTCGGTTCGCCCACCGCCCACCCGCTCGATGTGGCGCGCGTCATCCGCGAGTCCGGGGCCCCGCTCAAGCCGACCGACACGTTCGTCAACGGCCTGACCGACCTCGAGGGCGCCTACGGCGATCTCCTTGACCGCGTCCGAGCACCGGGCGATATGCCGGAGCCAGTGACTGCCGCCGCCGTAGCGAAGCTCACCGACGAGGTCGCCTCACTGCGGGCCGAGCGCCAGGCGCTCGTCGACGAGACCAAGTCCCTGTCCGCGGTCGTGGCGACCGATCCGCGCCGCCGGGTTGCCGAGGACGTGCGGGCGATCACGCAGAAGGGCAACGCGATCGCGGTCACGACCATCCGGCGAGCCAAGAGGGAGACCGGCACGGTCCAGCCGTGGCGCGACTTCGCCGTGACCCCCGAGAACGCACAGGTGGTCTCGAACGAGGCGGACCTCGCGGCGGGCCGCAAGCTGTTCACCGACCGGATCGCGGAGCGGCAGCGGATCGCGGATACGTTCGCCGCCGACGCCGCCCTCGCCTCGGACCGGGCCGGCGACAAGTTCACGCTCGACGACTTCACCTGGGAGGACGCCCCGATGGAGTCGTTCCCGACCGCCAAGGCCGCCCGCGACGCCATGAAGGGCTACAGCGAGGGCGGGATCTCGGTGACGATGCGCCCGGTCCCTTCCCCGCGCGGCGGCAAGACGCCATGGCAGGGTGTGTTCCGGGGTGAGTTGAAGGAGCGTGCGGCTGCACCGCCGGAGGGCACCGCGTTCGCCCCCGCTGAACCGGGATCAGCACCCCCGGCGGCGCCGCTGGAGGCTACACCAGCCCTGCCCGAGGCCCCGCGCCCCGCCCCCGTCATCGTCGAGCGGATGTCGGAGCCCGTGCGGATCGCGCAGGCTCGGCAGGACGCATGGGACGCCGCTGCGGCTGCCCGGCAGGAGGCGTTCGCGGCTCACGCCGAGGTGTTCCCCGGCAAGGTCAAGGTGCCGGTGGTTCAGCAGGCTGGCGGTTGGGGCCCGATCGACGGCCGCGTGTCGTTCAAGACCCGCAAGGAAGCGGTAGCTGGCGCCCAGCGCACGGACGAGGCGACCGGCCATGCGACGAGGGTGGTCAAGGTCGAGGCCGGCTGGGGCGTCGAAGTCGAGAACGTGGCGGCCATCAGCGGCAACGCCGCCGAGAGCGCGGCCATGTCTCGCCCGGCCCCCGTCGAAGTGACGTTCCTCGATCCGAAGGACAACGCCACCCCGATCCGGGCGAAGGTCGTTCTCATCGACGCGGCGGACGTTCTGACCTCGGCCGACGAGGCGTATCCGGCCGTGTTCCAGCCGCGCGACCGCTCCGGGCGGGTCGAGTCGGACAAGCAAATCGCGCGGATCGCGGCGAATGTCCAGCCCGACAAGCTGCTCGGCGTGACCGAGGGCGCGGAGGGGATGCCGGTCATCGCCCCCGACGGCTTCGTCCTGTCGGGCAACGGCCGCACGCAGGGGCTCCGCCTCGCCAGCGCGACCGAGTTCGGGAAATACAAGACGCGACTGGTCGAGAGCGAGGCCGCCAAGTACGGGTTCGATCCGGCCGAGGCCGCCGCGATGGACCGCCCGGTCCTGTTTCGGATGCTCGAGGACGTCGACGCACCGACGATGCGCCGCCTCGCGTTCCAGCTCAACCCCAAGGGGCTCGCTGACGGCGAGGTCGCCATCGCCTTCGCCGACGAGATCCAGGCGGCCGACATCGACGCGCTCAAGATCGCCGAGAAGCAGGACCTCCGCGACGCGCTGGCGGCCGACAAGAACGCCGCCCTCGCCCGGCGTGTCGTGGAGCGGCTCCCGCTCGACTGGCGCAGCAGCTACATCGCCCCCGACGGGGCGCTCAACAAACGCGGTGTCAAGATCGTGGAGGGCGCGATCTTCGCCAAGCTCCTGCGGGCCGACGTGCCGGGGCCGCACCAGGCGGCGGCCCGCGACCTCGTCGTCACCGCCATCGAGCTCGGCGGTGAGGAGATGCGGCGCGTGTTCAACGGCGTGTTCAGCGGTGCCGGCGCCATGCTCCGCGCCCAGGCGAAGGCGGATGCCGGGACCATCGGGACCGAGTTCCTCGGGACGATCGACACGCTTTCTGACGCCCTGACCGAGATCCTGCGCCGCCGGCGGAACGACAGTTCCATGGCGCAGATCGCGATTGAGCTCCAGACCGTCGATGCCTTCGCGGAGTTCGCCGCCCCGCCGCAGACGAAGCACATGGGCGCCATCCTCGCCTCGTCCTCGACGCCAGCCGAGATCGGGACGTTCCTGCGAGCCATCGCCAAGGCCGCTGAGGGCGCCACGCCCGACGGCTTCTTCGAGGCCACCGCGCCGGTCGAGACAACCGGCCTGCTCAACTCCGGCGTCCGGGCATGGAACGCCGCCCGCAAGGCCGCCGGCAAGACCAAGCTCGACCACTTCCCGTCCGCCGAGGCGCCCTACGACGTGCCGCTCTCGGCCGCCCGGGAGTTGGAGAACGGGGCCACGGCCCCGTCCGTCCTCGCCAGCCAGCCGTTCACCGAGGCGGCCGATGTGTCGGCGTCGATCGAGGCTCGCGCCCCAGGGCCGAAGCGGGTCCACGCGGAGACCCTCCGTGACGCTCGCCGTGGCACGGAGACGCCCGCTGGGCTCGAACTGAGGGATCCGGCCGAGCGCGCGTTCGCCGAGGCGTACAGGGCCGATCCGGAGGCCGTCCGAGCCGATGTCATCGACGCCTTCGACGCCGCGGCGACGTTCACCGACTCACAGGCCCGGGCCGACTACCTTCGCGGGCTCGTCCAGATGGCGAACGACGGCACGATTGGGCCCGGCGATTGGGCCGTCCTCGAGTCGTTCATCTTCCCGGTCCGGCGCAACACGAAGGGCCGGATCAACACCGTCAAGGGCGACCTCGTGGAGACGCTCGTTGGGACATGGGAGCCCCACGTCGCAAACGGGCTCGAGGAGCGCCTCGCGCAGCTCGACTGGCTCGACCGGGTGGTCGATGACCAGACCGCACCCCGGCTCGTCATGGACCGCCCGCAGACCGCGCTCAGTGAGGCCGATCTCCACGCGATCACGGGCCCCGATGTGCCCCATAGCCCGGACACGCCACTGGCCCGCGAGATCGCCGGGTCATCCGATCATATCGTCATGCACGCGGCCAACCCGACAACCGAGGCCGCTGTCCGGCGGGCCATCCTCGGCGCACCCGCCGTGCGCCCTGGCGGCCAGCGCGTGCTGGAGTTCAACGCCCCGACCGGGGCTGCCCAGGCCAAGCGGACGGCCGCCCTCGCGCAGCAGGCGCGGGACGCCGTG
>ERZ1292623.1543-Hain-H51-01um-R1-1543-length-22038-cov-8_pt1 | contig 22038 bp, 24 predicted proteins | sample MGYA00564398_ERZ1292623 | MGnify/ENA primary metagenome ERZ1292623 (study PRJEB36523, sample SAMEA6512633) | groundwater metagenome | collected 2019-01-07 | study: AquaDiva: Metagenomics assemblies of 32 groundwater samples | reverse complement strand
CCTGATTTTTTTTTCAGGAACAAGCTTCTGGCGGCCCGACTAGCATTAAAACAGTAACTTGGTTGACTGGTTGATTAAGTTTATTGAGTTATTGGGTTGCTTTAGTTGTTTACTTACTCAACCTAATCAACTTACTTAACTCAATCAACTTTTTTACTGTTCTCGTAGCTTCGTTGCTCTGCGTCCCTGTTTTTCAACAGGTTTGCTCTGAGCAGAAGGTAAGTTATAACACCGAATTTTTTATCCTTTTTCTATCCAACCTTCTCTTGTTACTCCTGCCTGTCTAAGTATCCTCATCAATAAATCTATGCCAATCTCCTGTTTATGAGGATTTGGTATAGTTAATCTTAAATCCCCTTTAACATGTATAAGTGCTTCCCGCCACCATGAGGACCATTAAATCCGAATAGTTTCAACCTTCTTACAAGTTCACTAAAAGGGACTGGCCTTAATTTGCTCATTCAGGCAACTGCTTCCTCTATCTCTTTAATCTCAAAATCCCCAAGTCTTGGAATCTGTAACCCCTTCTTAATACTTACCAATATCCACCCTTCAATTACCTCTTTCAGATTATTTCTGCACTCCTCAAGCGTCTTACCAGTGGCCCAAACCCCTTTAAGCTCTTCTATTTCTCCATAATAAGGCTCTTCATCTTCTATAATTTCATATCTCGCCTTCTTTAAGGCTTCTTCAATATATTCTATTAACATAATTAATTATCTCCTTATCAAGTAAATTCTATTTTATCACAGCAAGCATAAAAGGTAAAACAAAAAATGGGTGGGCATAATGCCCACCCATTTATGTAAGCTATGATAAGCCTATTATTAATTAAAGGTTTTATAGGAAGCGCTGTTTTTAAGCTGAGACGCCCTTCTGGCTAATCTGTCAATAACTATGCTAATATATCATACAGAAGAATGTCAATCTCAGAATTTTAGCCTTGCTGAAAAATGAAAAGTCTATTAGAATTAAAAAGTATGTTTGAAAAGGAATTATCAGACATAAAAAGCAAAGGCCTCTTTCGCAGATTACGGATGGTTGAATCTGAGCAGTCATCAAAGGTTGTAATTGATGGAAAGGAAGTAATATTGCTTTCATCCAATAACTATCTTGGCCTCGCAAATCATCCAAAGATAAAAGAGGCTGCTAAAGAGGCCATAGATAAATACGGAGCAGGCTCTGCAGCTGCAAGGCTTATCTCTGGCAATTGCATCCTGTATAAAGAATTAGAAGAGAAGATAGCAGCCTTTAAAAACACGGGGGCTGCGCTTGTATTTGGCTCTGGCTATCTGGCAAATATAAGCATACTCTCAACTGTTGTTGAAGAAGGCGACCTGATATTAAGCGATGAGCTTAACCATGCAAGCATTATTGACGGCTGCAGGTTAAGCAGGGCAGAAAAGGTAATCTACAGGCATAAAGATACAAGACACATAGAGGAAATTTTATCAAAGAATAAAACAAAGAAAATTTTAATTGTTACAGAGGGCGTGTTCAGTATGGATGGCGACATTGCGCCGCTTCCTGAGATTATAGCACTTGCAAAAAGATATTCTGCAATAGTAATGGTGGATGATGCGCATGGGGCCGGCGTGCTCGGCAAAAAAGGAAGAGGAACTGCAGAGCATTTTGGCATTGAAAAGGAAATAGATATTCACATGGGCACATTGGGAAAGGCTTTTGGCTCTTATGGCGCATATGCTGCAGGTGATAAAGGCCTGATTGAATTTCTAATTAACAAGGCAAGAGGATTTATATTTACAACTGCCCTTCCGCCGTCAGTGCTTGCCTCTGCAATAATGGCAATTGAGATATTGAAAAAAGAGCCGCATCTGATAAAAAGGCTGTGGGAAAACAGGGATTATTTTGTTAGTGGATTAAAGGCTCTTGGCTTTGATACTATGGGATGCGAAACGCCTATTATTCCTATATTAATTGGCAGCGCTGAAAAGGCATTAAAGATGTCTGAGGGTTTATTTGAACAAGGCGTCTATGTCCCGGCAATAAGGCCGCCAACAGTGCCTGAAGATACATGCAGGCTGAGGCTGACTGTCATGGCAGCGCATACAAAGGAAGATTTGGATATTGCATTGATGGCATTTGAGAAGGTGGAAAAGGGATTGAACATTATCAAATGAAAAAAGGCGTAGTAATCATAACAGGCGCATCCAGAGGACTTGGCAGAGCTATTGCCCTGAAATACGGCAGAGAGGGATGGTCTGTATTAATAAATTATCTTGAGCAAAAAAAGGCTGCAGAGGCTGTGGCAGAGAAGGTGAGAGGCCTTGACGGCAAGGCAGAGATATATCAGGCTGATGTTTCAAAGGCAGAGGACGTTAGGAATATGATTGACGCTGCCATGAAGAAATGGGGCAGGATTGACGTTTTAATAAATAATGCTGGTATAACAAAAGACTCTTTGCTTATAAAGATGAAAGAACAGGACTGGAACGCCGTTATGAATACAAACTTAAAAGGCGCATTCATCTGCATACAACAGGCAGCAAAGATATTCATTCAGCAAAAAGATGGGCACATAATAAATATTGCCTCCATTGTTGGAATACAGGGAAGAAAAGGACAGGCAAATTATTCTGCTGCTAAGGCTGGATTAATCGGCCTTACAAAGGCAGCAGCAATAGAGCTTGGGGAATACAATATCAGGGTAAATGCAGTATTACCCGGGTATTTGCCGACAGAAATGGGGGCGGAGATCTCTGATAAAACCAGGGAGCAGATTATTGAAAAAAATGCTCTGCACAGGCTGTCAGATGCAAAGGAAGCTGCTGATTTTGTCTTTCATCTTTCCAAAACAGAAAATATTTCAGGACAGGTGTTTAATTTGGACAGTAGAATTATATAAAAGAATTCAAGTCTGTCATTCCAGTGAAAACGGGAATCCAGAAAGGCAAAACAACTGGATTCCGTGTCAAGCACGGAATGACAATAAGCAAGGACATTAGATGATGGCTAAGGGTATCTTCATAACTGGAACAGATACAGGTGTTGGAAAGACCGTTGTTGCAGGCGGACTTGCCTGTGCATTAAAAAGGGAAGGTCTTGATGTTGGCGTAATGAAACCTGTGCAGACAGGGTGCATTGAAACAGCTAAGGGTCTGATTGCGCCTGATGCAAATTTTCTGATTAATATCACCGGCGTAAAAGACAGCGTTGACCTTGTCGCTCCTTATCGCTTTAAAGAGCCCCTTGCGCCATCTGTTGCAGCAGAGATAGAAGACAGAGAAATTGATATAGAAAAGATAATTACTTCCTATAATCTATTGACAAAAATCCACGATTTAGTTATAGTAGAAGGAGCAGGCGGAATACTGGTTCCTGTATGGAAGGACTTGCTATTTATAGATATTATCAAGAAGCTATCAGTCCCTGTAATAATAGTAGCACGAATCGGGCTTGGAACAATAAACCACACACTCCTCACTGCAAGATATGCCCTTGAGCATGGGATTAAAATAATTGGTATTATCTTTAATAATACAAATAGTAAAGAAGATGGGATTGCAGAAAGAGCCAACCCTGACATCATAAAAAGGCTTTGCAATATACCTATCCTCGGAATATTGCCTTTCATAGATAATCTAAATACTGAGGAGGTGAAATCAGGCAATCTCTGTGATATCTTTTCAGAAAAGATAGATATAAAATATATAAAATCTTTTCTGACTGCTTAATTATTCGGGAGATGGAATTATGAAAGGATTTATTTCCGAGGGAAGGCTCACTTATCTTCTCTTAAATCTTTATATAAAACAATTAACAGGCGTCCTGTTCTTTAAGAGCCCTTCAAGCAAGTTATATAGAATTTATATGGATAAAGGTGAAATTGTACATTTAACAAGCCAGGGCGAGAAGGACAATGCTGTTCTTGAACATTTCTTATTTGAAAAAGGCGGGGAATATAGCTTCACACAGCAGCCTATCTCTGTGGTCCAGTCCGCATTTCAAATCCCACCAATGACAGAGATTCTTCTGCAGATGGGCCTGCCCAAGGACAAGATTGAGGCGAAGCCAAAGACAAATTTTAATGGAAGGCTGTTTGAAGCAATCAGGTGGGAGCTGACTAAACTGATTGGGCCGATTTCATCTGTTATTATAAATGACAAATTAATTGAGATGGGCGAAATAAAAGACCTCTTTCCAAAAGAAAGAATACCAGAGCTATTGGACAGGATTGCCGCAGAAATACCTGATGATAACAGAAGGAATATATTTAACAAAACAGTAAAAGAGGCAATTAAAAACCTTTAAGGAATAGGAGTAAAAGTATGGCAAAGGGAATATTGTGGTTTAAAAGCAGACTTGAGTTGAAGCTCTTCAGCATCATAATCATTATTGTTGCTGGATTCAGCGCATTAATACTAATTACAATCAATAAAGAAACAGAAGACCTGATAAGAAAGACGCGGGAAAAGGCAGCCTTCCTTACAACATCTGTTGTAACCAGCCTTCAGAAGGATATGATGGAGGGAAGGGCTGACATGGCAAGATGGCTTATAGAAGACTTAAAGGCAATGAAGGGTGTTGAGCGGCTTCAGATAGTGCGGACAGACGGGACAGAGGCATTTCAGGATCTAATAACTGTCAGGGATGTAGAGAAAAAAACCGCTATCAAGAAGGAGTGGCTTGAGAATCATCCTGATAAGGCCAATAACATTGCAAAAGGCATAGACCATGCCGTTTTTAAGGATGTACTAAAGAAAGGAACAGCAGATGCAATAGAATATAATGAGAAGGTTGAAGGAAGAGAGGTATTTACATTCCTCAAACCAATTGCCAATGAATCAAGATGTTTCGGATGCCATGGCTCTGATAAAAACCTGAGGGGGATATTAATGGTATCCATCTCTGTTGATAAGGACATGCAGAGCATCAGATGGCATCTCATTATCACCTCAGCAATAACAGTTGCAATTGTTATTGCATTTCTGCGTGCATTAACCAATAAGATAATATTAAACCCAATCACACACCTGGTGGATGTGGTTAATAAAATAAGCATGGGAGAAATAGACAAAAAAATAGAGATAACATCAAATGACGAAATCAAAGACCTTGCAGACGCCATTGACAGATTAAGGACAAGTATGAAGATGGCAATTGAGAAATTATATAAACGATAGAAAATGTAGGGGCATGGCGCGACGTGCCCCTACATAATTTCTTTATCCCCTACCCTTCTGATAAACTCCTTTACTGCCCCTGTTATATCCTCTTTTGCAATAATGGCCGATATGACAGCAGTGCCATCAGCGCCTGTTTTCATTATATCTTCAATATTATTCTCATTAATACCGCCGATGGCAATTACAGGCAACCGGCTTATCTTCCTTATCTCTTTTATAATATCTGCGCCGAGCGGCTCCCTTACATCCTTTGTTGTTGACCTGAATATCGGACCAATAGCAATATAATCAGCGCCAGAACCCTGCGCCTCTTCTGCATCTTTAAAAGAGTGTGTTGAAAGGCCGATGATTTTGTCATTGCCAAGTATTTTCCTTGCAATCTGAACAGGAAAGTCCTCCTGACCGAGATGAACGCCGTCAGCATCAACTGCCATTGCAATATCAATATCATCGTTGATAATCAGTGTTGCATCAAACTTTTTCGTAATCTCTTTTAATTGAAGTGCAATTTTATACGACTCTCTTTTTGATAACTGTTTTTCCCTGTACTGAATGAATTTGACCCCTCCCAAAAGCGCCTTTTCAGCAATCTGGATATGCGAGAGCCCTTTTACAATATACTGATCAGTTATTAAATATAGGCCTGAAGGCAATTTCTTCATGTCAGGAATATATTATACATGATATAATTTAATCAAACATCAAAAAATATTTCGCGAGAAAAAATAGCATGGCTGAAAAAAGAAACATAAAAAAGATGATTGAAAAACTGATTGCAGCCTTTGGCGGAAGATTTTCAAAAGAGCTTGGGATAGACCTTTCCAAAGGCAAATCAGAAGAGATATTTAAGTGGTTTCTTGCATCCAAGCTTTTTGGCGCAAGGATAGGCGCAAATATAGCCATAAAGACCTATAAAGAGTTTGAGAGATGCGGGGTTCTGTCACCAGAGAAGATTATTAAAGCCGGTTGGGATGGCCTTGTAAGGATACTTGATGATGGAGGATATGCAAGATACGACTTCTCAACTGCCACAAAGCTGTTAGAAATAAGGAAGGATTTACAAAAGAACTACAATGGCGATTTAAACAGGCTGCATCAAGATGCAAGGGATGAAGAAGACCTTGAAAGACTTTTAAAAGGATTGGGAAAAGGCATAGGCGATGTAACTGTGAATATATTTTTACGGGAGCTCCGCCTCATCTGGCAAAAGGCAAGGCCAGAGCTATCAGATTTAGTAAAGCTATCTGCAAAAAACTTAGGGCTTATAAAAAAAGGCGAGGATGCCTTATTTGCTCTTGAAAAGGTCTGGTCAAAATATCAGATTTCTAATCGGGATTTCTGCGACCTTGAGGCAGCATTAGTCAGACTTGGAAAAGACTACTGCAAGAAACAAAAGTGCAGGGGATGCCTGATGGAGAGTGAATGTTCCTGACACCTTGTGCTAAGACTATTTATTAAATTCTTTTCTTATCACCTTATCATGATATCTTGATAAAAATATCAATAATAGGTATTTATTTTTGTCAAAAAACACCGAAGCCTCAATCACAGTCAACTCCATTGTCAAGCTTAATAACACAATAGTTTCTAATACCTACCTTTTTATATAGCGCCCAATATTCATCTTAAACATAATGAGACATACTACTTCATCTGCTTGACAGAGTCAAGGCTGGTTGTTATAATGCCTCTAATAGAGAAAGCTTAAGCTTAAAAGAGGAGATATTAATATGGATATAGTTGAGAAGGCCATTGAAACTACAGCAACAATCGATGCCAACCGGCAGCTTGTTCTTGATGAGCCATTGCCTGTTGCAGGCCCGACAAAAGTCAGGATTATTATTCTTTTGCCTGAAGAAACTGAAATAGAAGAAAAGGAATGGCTTCGTTCCGCGAATGTAAATCCTGCCTTTGATTTTCTAAAAGAGCCAGAAGAAGATATTTATACCCTCTCTGACGGGAAACCTTTCCATGATGAAAGGTAAAATTGTCTTAGTACCGCATCTTGTATATCGCGTCCTTATCGCCTCTACATGACTTTTGATTACAATTGACTTTTGATGATAGAGTTTGTAAACTAACAATCATGCACCACTCAGATTTTGTCCACTTACATACCCATACCGAATATAGTCTCCTTGACGGGGCAAATCAGATAGACGACCTTGTTGAACTTGCGCAGAAATATAAAATGCCTGCTATGGCTATAACTGACCACGGCAATATGTTCGGCGCTGTAGAATTTTATCAGAAGGCTTTAAAGGGCGGTATAAAACCAATAATCGGCTGTGAGGTGTATGTTGCGCCTGCAAGCAGGCTGGAAAAGAATGTCAACGGCTTAAAAAATGCCTCATATCATCTAATCCTCCTTGCAGCAGATGCAGAAGGATATAAAAATCTTTTAAAACTTATCACCTCTGCCCATCTTGAAGGCTTTTATTATCGTCCGAGGATAGACAAAGAGATCCTTGCGCAGCACAGCAAGGGTTTAATCGGCTTATCAAGCTGCTTAAAAGGCGAGGTTCCTTATAAGATAAATAAAGGAGATACAGAAGGCGCAAAAAAGGCGCTTGGAGAATATATTGATATACTCGGCAAGGAGAATTTTTATCTTGAAATAATGGATAACCGCCTTGAAGAGCAGTATAAGGTAAATAAGGAACTAATAAATCTAAGCAAGGAATTTAACATCCCGCTTGTCGCAACAAATGACTGCCATTATCTGAAAAAAGAGGATTCAAAGGCGCACGATATCCTTCTTTGCATACAAACAGGCAAAACTGTCAATGATACTGAGAGATTGAGATTTTCTACAGATGACTTCTATTTTAAATCTCCAGAAGAGATGCACAAGGCCTTTAAGGATATGCCAGAGGCGCTGCTAAACACAAAGCTCATTGCAGAGAGGTGCAATCTCAATCTGAAATTAAATGAGCTTCATCTTCCGAATTATCATGTGCCAGATGGATATACCAGAGAGGATTATTTATCAGAGCTCGCAAAAAATGGGCTTGAAGAAAGATTAAAACAAATAGACACAAAGATTCCTTCTGATTTCTACAAAACCCGTCTTGAAAGGGAGCTCAAGACAATAAACTCCATGGGCTATGCCGGTTATTTTCTTATAGTCTGGGATATTATAAATTACGCAAAGAACAAAGGCATACCAGTCGGACCTGGAAGGGGCTCTGCTGCAGGAAGCCTTGCTGCATATTCCTTAAAGATTACTGATATTGACCCTCTCCGCTACGGCCTGCTCTTTGAAAGGTTTTTAAATCCTGACAGGGTCAGCATGCCTGATATTGACATGGACTTTTGCATGGACAGGAGGGAAGAGGTAATACACTATGTAACAAATAAATTCGGGACTGACCATGTTGCCCAGATTATCACCTTTGGAACAATGGCAGCTAAGGGTGTTATAAGGGATGTCGGCCGTGTCTTAGATATTCCATATATAGAGGTTGATAAGGTGGCAAAGCTGGTGCCCAATACATTAAACATCACGATTGACGAGGCAATAAAGGCAGAGCCGAGATTAAAGGAATTGATTGAAAATGACCAAAAGGTAAATGAACTGATTAAGATTGCAAAGAGCCTTGAAGGACTTGCAAGGCACGCATCAACACATGCAGCAGGCATTGTAATATCGCAGGAGCCATTAACAGAATATACACCCCTTTATAAAAGCGATAAAGATGAAATAATAACCCAGTATAATATGAAGCTCATTGAAAAGGTGGGGCTTATAAAATTTGACTTCCTCGGACTGAAAACACTTACGCTTATTGATAATGCAGTGCAATTGATTAACCAGAAAGCAAGGGCTCAAAATTCTGAGTCCCTGCCCTTCTCCATTGAGACCATTCCATTAAATGACCAAAAGACATACGACCTCCTATCTTCTGGCAAGACCTTTGGCGTGTTTCAGCTTGAAAGCTCAGGCATGAGGGAGATACTGATAAGGCTAAAACCAGAGACTTTTGAAGACATCATTGCCCTTGTTGCGCTCTACAGGCCTGGTCCATTAGGCAGCGGCATGGTGGATGATTTCATAAAGAGAAAGCGCGGCCTTACTGCAATAAAATATGAACTCCCTGAACTGGAGCCGATATTAAAAGAAACATACGGCGTTATCCTGTATCAGGAGCAGGTAATGAAGATTGCAAATGTCCTTTCAGGCTTCTCCCTTGCGGAAGCAGACATCCTCCGCCGCGCAATGGGCAAAAAGATACCTGAAGAGATGGAGAAGATGAAAAAGACCTTCATAGAGGGCGCGCATAAAAACAAGATAAACGAAAAAAAGGCAGAGAAGATATTTGAGCTTATAGAATATTTTGCAGGATACGGATTTAATAAATCACACAGCGCTGCGTATGCCTTGATTGCATATCAGACTGCTTATCTAAAGGCAAATTACCCTGTTGAATTTATGGCCTCTTTACTCACAAGTGAGATGGGCAATACTGACAAGATTGTCAGATATATAAGAGAATGCAAGTCAATGGGCATAAAGATACTGCCGCCTGATGTAAATGAAAGCAGCAAGCAGTTTACCATTGTAGAGGAAGGTATAAGGTTCGGCCTTGCTGCAATAAAGAATGTTGGCGAGGCGGCTATTGAGGCAATTATTTCTGCAAGAGAGTCTTCAGGAAGGTTTGCTTTAATATTTGACTTCTGCAAAAAGGTGGATTTAAGAAAGGTGAACAAAAAGGTGATAGAGAGCCTGATTAAATGCGGCGCCTTTGACTCTACTAATATGAAACGTTCCCAGCTCATGGCTGTTTATGAAAAGGCTGCTGAAAAGGCTAATCAGATAAAAAAGGAATCGGCGCTGAATCAGATAAATATTTTTGGCAATCTGCAAAAAGAAGATGATGCTTCGACAGAATCAATACCTGACTTGCCTGAGTGGGAGGAAGGTGTAAGGCTAAAATCTGAAAAAGATACGCTCGGCTTTTATATAACAGGCCATCCCTTATCCAATTATGAGGCAGAGCTTAAAAGGCTTGAGACAACTACATCAGAGGCATTATTGGAATTATCTGATGAAAAAGAGGTGAATATCTGCGGCATAATTACAGAAATAAAAAATACAACAACTAAAAGAGGCGATAAGATGGCCTATCTGAGGATTGAAGACCTCTACGGCACTGTAGATGTGATTGTTTTCCCGGATGCGTACAGGTCATCAAACCATCTGTTCAATACAGATGCCCCTCTTCTGATAACTGGAATCATTGACAAAGGCGAAAAGGGAATAAAGCTAAAGGCAACAAAGATAACAACTATATCTGATGCAAAAAATAAACAGCTTTCAAAAGTAAATATTAAAGTGGACTCTGCTGCCCTATCGCAGAATGAGCTCAGACAATTAAAGGATATCCTGCTAAAATACCGCGGCAACTGTTCTGTATATATCAGCATGACTATACCAAATCACGGTGAATCCGTAATTGCTGTTAATAATGATATCAGGGTAGACCCTACAAGCTCATTAATAACTGAGATAGAGGATTTTCTTGGAAAGGATACGGTGACATTTAATTGAGAGACTATTTGGAATTTGAAAAACCTATAGCAGAGCTTGAACAAAAGATTGAAAAGCTCAAAAGCTATCCTCCTGACAAGATAGGCAGGGTGTCTGATGAAATCAGGCGTCTTGAAGAAAAGGCTGTAGAAATACAGAAAGAGATCTTCTTAAGGCTCACCCCATGGCAGAAGACGCAGCTCGCAAGACACTCTGACAGGCCTTATACATTAGATTATATCAACAACCTGATGACAGACTTTACTGAACTGCACGGCGACAGGTCATTTGGCGATGATAACTCCATTGTGGGAGGCATAGCAAAATTTGAAAATAAATCTGTGGTTGTTATCGGCCATCAAAAGGGAAGAACAACAAAGGAGAATGTATTCAGAAACTTTGGAATGCCAAATCCAGAAGGATACAGAAAGGCGCTGCGGCTGATGAGACTGGCAGAAAAGTTCTCTAAGCCTATTATAACCCTCATAGATACGCCTGGCGCATATCCGGGCATAGGCGCTGAAGAACGGGGACAGGGAGAGGCAATAGCAAGGAATCTGATGGAGATGTCGCATCTGCGGGTGCCTATAATAGTTACTGTAACAGGCGAAGGCGGAAGCGGCGGCGCGCTTGCGCTCGGCGTTGGTGACAGGGTATTGATGCTTGAGTATTCCATATATTCTGTTATCTCGCCAGAGGGCTGCGCAGCAATACTTTGGAATGACAGCACAAAGGCGCCTGATGCAGCAGATGCAATCAAGATGACTGCTGATGATTTATACAGATTCGGAGTAATTGATGAGATTGTCAAGGAGCCCTTAGGCGGCGCACACAGGGACGCAAAAGAGATGTCAAAGACGCTCGGCGAGGTAATTTTAAGGCACCTCAATGAACTACAGGCCATGCCTGCTGATGAATTGATTAAAAAGCGATATGACAAATTCAGGAAATTAGGTGTATTCAGTGAGCAGGCAGTCTGAAGCAATAGAGATATTTATAAAAATCAGGCCGGCAGACATCGCCTATTTTAATTTTACAATAGACGCATACGAGGGCTTATCATCTGTCAGGACAATGGACGGGAAAAAAGGCCTGATAAAGATCCTCATCCCGATTTATTTTGTTGAGGATGTAAAAAAACTACTTCAGGCAATTAAAGAAGAGATAGGGTTTTTGGAGATTGTTGAAGCTGATAATGCTGCCTAATCTGTCACTAATACAGGGTTGCTGGAATTAAAATAAATCTTTTTGCCTTTTAATCCCTCCGTTATTTTACCATTAAAAGGCATCCTTTGTTTTGCATTGTTTTGCAAATATCAATAGTCATGGTTAAATCTCTCATCCTCCATACTTAAGCAGTATCCCTTTTGATATTTGATAATTGGGTGCGGTAAATACAGCCCCCTTTTTTATTGACAATTAATTTAAAAGTGGTATATTATACCAGTAGTGAAAAGTGAATTAATAAAGCATGCAAAGGTTAGAAAGGATAATGGCAATATAGTAGAGGTCAAGATGTGGCAGGTAACCCCATCTGCCGATAAACCGCATGGCTATAAATATTCCCTTGTCTACATTGTAAAAGGCAGACGGGTTATTGGTTATGACAATGCAGAAGGCAAGGGAGACCACAGGCATTATGGAGATAGGATAGAAAAATATCACTTTAGGGGTTTAGAAAGACTTTCAGAGGATTTTTATAGTGATATAGAAAAATATGAGGAGGGCAATCTATGAGAGTAAAAAGGGTTAAGATTGGAATAAAGAGCGTCAAGGAAGTATTAAAGGATTTCGTAAAAACAGGCGAGGCAATAGAGCGAGGAGAGAAGGTAAAGAAGGAAAAAGGCGTTTACTTTGAGAGCATAGAAGGATTTAGAAAGGCTCTCACACCCAAGAGGCTTGAATTATTGCACCTGATCAAAGAGAAACATCCTAAGAGCCTTCAGGAGCTTGCAAGATTGGCTGATAGGGATATGAAAAGCATTATAACAGACGTTGAGATTTTAGAAGAACTTGACTTAATTGATATGAAAAGAAAAAAAGAAGGGCGGAGAGAATCCGAGCCAAAAGTAAGTTATGATGCAATAGAGCTATTGGTTGCGGTGTAACAGCATAAGAGCAGGCAGCGTTTTAAAAACAATAATGCGGCTTTTCCATAAAAAAATATCTCTCCCCTGCTGCTTTTTCAACATTTACAACTACACTAAGGGGGTGATAAAAGACCTTGATTGTGTTTGATGGCTCTGCAGTAGTCATTTCGTCTTTTAACTCCACCGTTATTTTACCATCAAAGGGCATCCTTTGTTTTGCTTTATTTTGCAAATATCAATAGGCAGGTCTGGCTCTCTTATTTCCTATTTATGCTGAATATCTCTACTATACCACGGCACATTGTAAATGAAACGAAAATTGCCGCGATTCTCGTTGTATTTGCATCATAAATCATCGATGGAGCCAAAATTGTTAGGATTGCTAATACAAGGAAGTAAAGTCCTGCAGAAATGTACAATGCCGCTTTGAACTCTGCCATTTTGCTTTCTACAACGTCTCTGTGAAGAATACAATAAATAATGTTGATGGAGTAGCCCATAAGATACAGCATCAACTTTCCAATTGGCATAATTGCTTTGGCAATTATAGATTCTGCAATGCCCACTGCTACTAGGGGCAGTATGTACAAACTAAGGATGAAGGTTAGGATAGTTCCTATTATCTTACGACGAGAGAAAAATTCTTCTAATAGGTCTGCGATAGTAAAGGTCGTTGCTACACTGACATATATAATTAGGGCCAATGAGATCCAGTCAGGCACAATAAGATAGCGCGCAAGGGACAACCATATTGGTATTACTGATAGCATTGCGGAGCCAAAAAACCAAAGTTGAAATTGATACTTTTTGAAACGCAACGCTTTTTTATGGTTCATCATAGTTTAGTCATGAGAACGATATCATCTGTTATTCTGTAAATCAACCAGTCTTATGGAGCCATAATGATAAAAAAAACAAAAAGAACAAAGGGGCATGACCTTGAAATATCAGTTTCTCTCCCGCTCCTTAATAACCTCTATCTGCAAATCACAATAATCTGCAATCCCAAATCCCGATAATGACGAATACTTAAATGCTTTTCTCATTCTAAATGGGGTCTTGGATACAGATTACTCCTTCTTCACCTCCAGCCTGATGCTCAGCTCCTTTAACTGCTCCTTTGTAACCTTGCTCGGCGCATCGGTCATGAGGCAGACTGCTTTTTGTGTTTTTGGAAATGCGATTACATCGCGGATAGAGTCCACGCCTGCAAGGAGCATAACAAGCCTGTCTAAGCCAAAGGCAATGCCGCCGTGCGGAGGCGCGCCGTATTCCAATGCCTCTAAGAGAAAACCAAATTTCACCTTTGCATCCTCTTCATTGATGTTAAGCAGGCTAAAGACCTTGTTTTGAATATCCCTTTTGTGTAGAGAATCACAGGGTCAACAAAAGAATCACAGGGTCAAATCTTCTTGAATCACAGTGAATCACAGGGTCAAATCTTCTTTGTTCACAGTCCCCTTTTACCATAAGGATTACAAGGTCATTTTTCAAAGTATATTCCCCTTGCTAAAAAAGTTCAATACAAAATCACTTTGCAGGCCTCTATGAAATCTGTGAAATAGGCTTTTGTTGTTTTGTTTTCCTTACGCTATTTATCTTTTCTTAGGTTTCCAAATGCTATGGAATGTGTCTTGCATTATAACCGTTAGACTTGGCCATTCTTCTTCTTTAAAAAGATTCATTGCACGGATAACTTTCTTATGTATTTTTAGCCTGTTTGGCTGCTTAAGCCGTATAATCAGAATGCCATTATGTTTTTTGTTTCGCTTCTGAGCAAAACCCTTATCCGTAGTAATTAAAAGCCTTCCATCTTTCTGGACTATTTTCCATATGTCTTCATCAGTCATTCCTTCTTTATCAGTGCCGCGAATGTCCATTATGTCATGATCATTCTGGCGCAATTCTCTGACAGTAATTGATGGGATATTTTCATCAACGAATATCTTCATGCAACCACTTTATCAGGAACAATCTGTTCTTCTGTTAAAGACGCTGCATATTCAATGCAGGCAAAGATATCCTCACGCTTCAGAGAAGGATATTCTTCAAGAAGGTCTTCAATAGTGTCTCCATTTGCCAGCATATGCAAAATTTGGTGGACAGGGATGCGGGTTCCCTTAATACATGCCTGTCCATGGCAAATTTTGGGGTCAATTGATATACGTTCAATCATAATTATCCCTCCTTTTGAATCTTCTAATATCCTATCTCATATCTCGGATTATTATCTTTTGTGATGCATAGCATTAATAAACTTGTTCACATATAGTATAGTGCATATCAAGGTAATCCGCAACCCCTTTTAGATTATACCAAAGCACTAAATGAGCCTTATAAATAGGCTCGTCATTGCAGGCAATTGATATAATCCTAATTTGATAATATGGCATTTGTCAAGGCTTTTTATGAACTGCTTAGCAGAATTGAAGATAAGGCTGGGAGGTCTGTTTTAAATACTTTCACTAAGTGAATTTACTCCTTCTTAACTTCCAGCCTGATGCTCAGCTCCTTCAATTGCTCCTTTGTAACACTGCTCGGCGCATCGGTCATAAGACAGACTGCCTTCTGGGTCTTTGGAAATGCGATTACATCGCGGATAGAGTCCACGCCTGCAAGGAGCATAACAAGCCTGTCTAAGCCAAAGGCAATGCCGCCGTGCGGAGGCGCGCCGTATTCCAATGCCTCTAAGAGAAAACCAAATTTCACCTTTGCATCCTCTTCATTGATATTAAGCAGGCTAAAGACCTTGTTCTGAACATCCCTTTTGTGTATACGAATGCTTCCGCCGCCTATTTCTGAGCCGTTTAATACAATATCATAGGCCTTTGACCTGACCTTTAATGGCTCTGAATCAAGCAATGGGATATCCTCATCAAATGGCGATGTAAAGGGATGGTGCAATGCCTCATATCTCTTTTCTTCGTCATTATATTCAAGCAATGGGAAATCAGTTACCCACAGAAAATTGTATCTGTTGTTGTCAATTAAGCCGAGCTTCTCTGCAATATGAATGCGGAGATTGCTGAGTGTATCATTAACAATCTTTGGTCTGTCTGCAATAAAAAGGAGAAGGTCTCCCTTCTCTGCCTTTAATACCTCTCCTATCTTTTTTAATATATCCTCTTTAAAGAATTTTATTATTGGCGCCTCAAACCCCTTATCTGTTGCCTTTATCCATGCAAGACCTTTTGCTCCGTAGATCTTTGCAAATTCTGTTAAGGCATCAAGCTCTGAGCGGGAATAAGCAGCCAAGCCCTTTGCATTCATCGCCTTTACTATGCCGCCATCCTTTATAACCTGTGCAAAGACCTTGAATTCAGAATCAGCAACTATTTTAGAGATATCCCTTAATTCAAGCTCAAATCTCGTATCAGGCTTGTCATTGCCGTATCTTTCCATTGACTCATAATAGGTCAGTCTTGTAAACGGGGTTGGTATATCAATGCCTTTAACAGACTTGAACAATGCGGCAATCATCTCCTCCATAAGAGACATCACATCATCCATATACACAAAGGACATCTCAAGGTCTATCTGCGTAAACTCTGGCTGTCTGTCTGCGCGCAGGTCTTCGTCCCTGAAGCATTTTACTATCTGAAAGTATTTCTCAAAGCCGGCAACCATGAGTATCTGCTTGAATAATTGCGGAGACTGGGGTAAAGCAAAAAACAGGCCGGGATTTACCCTGCTCGGCACAAGATAGTCCCTCGCGCCCTCTGGCGTGCTCTTTGTAAGAAATGGGGTCTCTACATCAATAAAACTATGCTTATCAAGAAAGTCCCTTACAAACTTTGTAACCTGATACCTGAGTATAAGATTCTTTTGAATAGAAGGCCTGCGCAAATCAAGGTACCTGTATTTTAATCTCACATTCTCTGCAACATCGCTCTCATCCTCTATCATAAACGGAGGCGTCTTCGCCTCATTTAATATCGCAAGCTCAGAGACCAGTATCTCTATTTCTCCTGTTGGCAGGTTTGGATTCTCTGTGCCAGATGGCCTCGGAGATACATCCCCTTTGACTGATATAACATACTCGCTGCGCAGGTGATGGGCAGTCTCATGGGCATTCTTGCCCTTTTCAGGATTAAAGACAATCTGTGTGACGCCGCGCCTGTCCCTTAAGTCAATAAATATCAGACCGCCGTGGTCCCTTCTCTTATGCACCCAACCGCTGAGAGCGACCTGAGTATTTACATGATTTTTATTTATTTCACCGCAGGTGTGTGTCCGCTTCAAAACCTATCTCCCCTCCTCTGTCAGCCTCGTCAATCTATCAACCTCTGCCTTTATAAGGAACCTGTATTCACCTGTATTTAAGCCCTTTATATCAAGAAATGCAATCTTTGTCCTTATCAGCTTTAAAACAGAATGACCTGTTCTTTCAAACATCCTTCTTACCTGCCTCTTTCTGCCTTCGTGTATAGTTATCTCTAACCATGAATTTTTATCTGTCCTTCTTAGTTTTTTTATTCTGGCAGGAGCAGTCATCCTGCCTTCAAGTTTCATACCCTTCTGAAGTTTCTCTATCTCCTTATCATTCAGCTCTCCTTCTATCTTTGCCTCGTATGTTTTTTGTATCTCAAACTTTGGATGCATTATCATATTTGCAAAATCACCGTCATTGGTCAGCAGCAGCAGGCCTGACGTATCATAATCCAGCCTGCCAACAGGATATACCCTGCCTTTTACACCCCTTAGCAATTCAATTACAGTTGGTCTTCCCTCAGGATCGCTCAAGGTTGTTACATATTTTACTGGTTTATTAAGAAGGATATATGTCTTCTGCTCTTTGAATCTTAAAAGCTTGCCGTCAACCTTTATGTGGTCTTTATCAGGGTCTGCCTTTGTGCCGAGCTCTCTAATCACCTTTCCATTAACAGTAACCCTGCCCTGAACAATCAGCTCCTCTGCCTTCCTTCGCGAGGTGATCCCTGCACCGGAGATTATTTTTTGGAGTCGTTCTTCTGCCATTTATTTTTCTCTTTACCCTTTACCCTTAGCCTTTAGCCTTCTGTTTACTCCCACTCAATCGTGCTCGGCGGTTTTGAGCTTATATCATATACCACCCTGTTTACGCCCTTGACCTCGTTTATTATCCTGTTGGACATTGTAACAAGGAGGTCATAGGGAAGTTTAACCCAGTCAGCAGTCATGCCGTCTAAGCTTGTTACTGCCCGCAGGGCAATAACATTCTCATAAGTCCTCTCATCTCCCATTACGCCGACTGTCTTTATTGGAAGAAGCACTGCAAAGGACTGCCATATATCCCTGTAAAGCCCTGCCTTCCTTATCTCCTCAAGCACTATTGCATCTGCCTCCCTTAATATCTTCAGCCTGTTCTCTGTCACCTCTCCAAGTATCCTTATGGCAAGTCCGGGACCCGGAAACGGCTGCCGCCAGATAAGCTCATCAGAAAGCCCAAGCTCTTTTCCAAGAACCCTTACCTCGTCCTTAAAGAGCTCCCTTAGAGGCTCAATGAGCTTAAAGGTCATTTTCGTTGGAAGGCCGCCGACATTGTGATGGCTCTTTATTGTTGCAGAAGGGCCTTTAAAGGACTTGCTTTCAATAACATCCGGATACAATGTCCCCTGTGCAAGAAAATCCATCTTTCCTGTCTTCTTTGCAGAATCCTCAAAAACTGCAATAAACTCCCTGCCAATGAGCTTTCTCTTCTTCTCAGGATCTGTTATATTTTTAAGCCTCTTCAAAAACCTTTTAACGGCATCCACATATTTTATGTTCAGATTCATGTGTATTTTAAACATATCAAGGACTGTCTTTGCCTCATTTTTTCTCAAAAGACCGTTATTAACAAAGATGCAGATGAGCTGTTTACCTATCGCCTTATTAACAAGCGCGGCAACAACAGAAGAATCAACGCCTCCGCTTAATGCGCAGATTACCTTTTCCTTGCCAACAACCTTTTTTATATGCTCAACAGAGTAATCTACAAATGCCTTCATTGTCCATGTTGGAGAGCAGCCGCATATTTTATACACAAAGTTTTCTAATATATATCTTCCATAAGGCGTGTGAACAACCTCTGGATGAAATTGCAGTCCATACAGCCCTTTGTATATATTTGCCATTGCAGCAACAGGCGAGTTATCAGTGTGTGCGATAGAAGTAAAACCTGCCGGCATCTCCTCTATCCTGTCGCCGTGGCTCATCCATACAATGGTTGTTCCGTGCTGCTGCCCGGGCTGGCTGAGCCAATTCCTGCTGCCGTGAAAAAGGTTAATTGATTTATCAATATTAAGCTCTGCCCTGCCATATTCCCTTTTTTGCGACTTTGCGACCTTTCCGCCTAAGATGTATGTCATTAATTGCATGCCGTAGCATATACCAAGCACAGGCACACCAAGATTAAATATCTCTTTATCAACAATAGGCGCCTTTTTATCATACACGCTTGCAGGGCTGCCAGACAGGATTATGCCTTTTGGATTAAACTCCTTGATCTTTTTTATTGAAAAATTAAAAGGATAAATCTCTGAATATACCTTTGCCTCCCTTACCCTCCTTGCTATAAGCTGTGTATACTGGGAGCCAAAGTCAAGAACCAGTATCTTGTCTGTTAATGGGTTTATGGGTGTATGAGTGTTTGAGTTGATAGAATGTTTCATATCCGTTTACTCCAGCCTGTAGTTCGGCGCCTCCTTTGTTATTATAACATCATGGACATGGCTCTCCTTTAATCCTGCTGATGTAATCTTTATAAACCTTGCCTTATCGTGAAGCTCCTTTATTGTCCTGCATCCGCAATATCCCATGCCTGCCCTAAGGCCGCCGATTAATTGATATACAACATCTGAGAGTCTGCCCTTATAAGGCACCCTTCCCTCAATGCCCTCAGGAACGAGTTTCTTCTCCTCCAGCCCCTTCTCCTGAAAATACCTGTCAGCGCCGCCCCTCTGCATTGCGCCGAGAGAGCCCATGCCGCGGTAGACCTTATAGCTCCTGCCCTGAAGAAGAACCATTTCACCTGGACTCTCTTCAGTGCCTGCAAAAATCCCGCCGATCATAACAGAGGATGCGCCGGCAGCAATCGCCTTTGATATGTCTCCTGAATATTTTACGCCGCCGTCAGCGATTATTGGTATCCTGTATTTCTTTGCAACTTCATAACACTTTGCAATTGCTGTTATCTGCGGCACGCCCGCGCCTGCAACAATCCTTGTTGTGCAAATAGAGCCAGGGCCAACGCCAACCTTTATTGCATCTGCGCCTGCCTTTATTAAATCCTTTGCAGCCTCTGCTGTTGCTATGTTCCCTGCTATCACCTCCTGCTGAGGGTATTTTCTTTTTATAGTCCTTACCATATCCAACACGCCCTTTGAATGGCCGTGTGCAGTATCAATAACTATCACATCCACATTCGCCTTGATTAACGCATCTGCCCTCTCTTCGCCTTCCTTCCCCGTTCCAACCGCAGCAGCAATGCGCAGCCTGCCATATTTATCCTTGCAGGCATTCGGATACTTTATCCTCTTCTGGATGTCCTTTATTGTTATCAGACCCTTTAATTCAAACCTGTCGTTGACAACAGGAAGCTTCTCAATCCTGTGCTTGTGGAGTATCTCCTTTGCTTCTTCAAGGGTTGTCCCAACAGGAACAGTTATAAGTTTATCCTTTGTCATAACATCCGCAACCTTTAAATGCATCCTTGTCTCAAATCTTAAATCCCTGTTTGTAAGTATGCCCACAAGCCTCTTATTCTTTGTTACAGGCAAGCCCGATATCCTGTATTTTTCCATCAACTGCATTGCCTCATATATCTTTTGGTCAGGCGATACTGTGATAGGGTCAATAATCATGCCGCTTTCGGATTTTTTAACCTTCTCAACCTCTGATGCCTGCTCCTCAATGCCAAGCGCCCTGTGAACAACGCCTATGCCGCCCTCCTGCGCAATGGCGATGGCAAGCCTTGCCTCTGTTACCGTATCCATTGCAGCGCTTACTATTGGTATATTAATCTTTATCCTCTTTGTAAGGTGAGTTGAAACATCCACCTCTTTTGGCAAAATCTCAGACTTCGCAGGTATCAGGACCACATCATCAAAGGTAAAACCTGTCTCTATATTTTTATCTATCATAAAGCATCTCCTTACTATCTTCCCTCTCCCTTGATGGGAGAGGGTCAGGGTGAGGGTGAAATAAAATTTCTATGAAAATTATCACATAAAACCCTATCAGTCAAGGGGAAAACAGCAACAAATTCCCATTAATTTAAAGTATTCATGGTCTTCGCCATACCATCTGTCAAGGAGCCCTTCTATTTTTAGCTCCTTTTTGCCAAACTCCTTATTTTTAAATACTTCTTTTGCTTTGCCGCCGCTTTATTCTCTTCTGTGTTACCGTTGAAAAATAATTCTGCCTGTCAAACCTGCTGTTGTAATAATATCAAACAATCACTTGACAGATAATCGTACTTATGATAGCATGGTATCGTCGTTAAGAGAAGGGAGGGCTGTGATGAGCATCTACAAGAGAACAGGGCATCGGATTAAAATGCTGAGGGAAAAAACTGGGATAAGTCAGGATATGCTGTCACAGAAGATGGGCATATCACGGCCTGCTGTTTCCCAAATAGAGAGGGGAGAGCGTAAAATCTCTGCTGAGGAACTGCAAAAGCTTTCTCATATTTTTCATGTTTCAGTGGACGATTTGTTGAATCCAGCAAGAGAGCCGGAGGTTCATTTGCATAAAGCCGATGAAGAGAAAACAGCTAAACCGCAAATCCGTATTAGCGTGCCGCAGAAGAACCTCCAGAAATTCAAGGAAGTTCTATTGTACATACTGAACAAGGTCGGGGCAAAAGAGAACATTGGCGAAACTGTCATCTATAAGCTCCTATATTTCATAGACTTTGATTTCTATGAAAAATATGAGGAACAATTGATCGGCGCTACATACATTAAAAACAAATACGGCCCCACGCCGGTTGAGTTTGTCAAAATTGTAGAGAGAATGATTGAAGGCAAGGAGATAGAAAAGGTTAAAAGCGAGTATTTCAATTTTCCGCAGACCAAGTATCTCCCTCATCGGAAGCCAGACCTGGCGAAATTGAAGGCGAATGAGATTGAGGTGATAGACAACGTTATAAATCGGCTCTCGGAGATGAACGCAAGCCAGATAAGCGCCTATTCCCATAATGATGTTCCATGGCTGACAACGGCGGATGGCGAGACTATTGAATACGAATCGGTCTTTTACCGCACGCTGCCCTATTCCGTGCGGGCATATGCGGAAGAGAATGGATGAG
>ERZ1292623.320-Hain-H51-01um-R1-320-length-52969-cov-5_pt2 | contig 22052 bp, 16 predicted proteins | sample MGYA00564398_ERZ1292623 | MGnify/ENA primary metagenome ERZ1292623 (study PRJEB36523, sample SAMEA6512633) | groundwater metagenome | collected 2019-01-07 | study: AquaDiva: Metagenomics assemblies of 32 groundwater samples | reverse complement strand
GCGGTCGTCCATGTACTCGTTTATCAGGTGGTCTACGCGGCGCGTGATCCAACCGTCGATGACTTTGGCGCACAGGTCGTGCAAGTCTTCGACGGCAGTCGGCAAGTCGACAGCTGGGAACCAGTCGCGCAGTGTCTGCTCGGACGGGATGCGGCCGAAGTTCTCCAGCCGGCCGAAGTGCTCGACAAGACGGTTCCACATGTGGCGGGACTCGATGCCGCCGAACATCTCCTCGCGAATCCCCTGGCCCTGGACGTAGGTGTACGCCGCTGGTGGGTCGGGGGCGCGGACTACGGACGCGAGGAGCTGCAGCTCCCAGGATGCACTCAAGAAGCCTCCTGTCGGTGAGCTAAAGCTCTGGTAGCCGTTCTCCGGGGAAGAGCCCCTTCGGCTTGCGTGGTGTGTCAGCCACAGTGGCTGGCGTGCCGACATGCGACGCTGCGAGTGTCTCTACTGCTGCGCGCAGCATTTCCATGGCAGCGTACACGGCGTCGTCGAGCTCACAGCTCATGATGGTCGTCGTGGCAACGGTGTTGCCGTCCTCGGTGAGCAGGTCGATCGTAGCACTGGCGGTACCGTTGCGCCCGAGCTCGAATGCGCGCATGTGCACCGTGCGAATGGAGCACGCGGTGAGGTGTGTGGCCATGGCTACTCGTCCTCTTCCGGCCACGGTAGGTCCGGAAAGTACTCCTCCCGGATGGCTTTGAGGTGCAGCGGGAGCGTGTCCCGCAGCGCACGATGCGCGCCGTCCCAGGCCAGCTGCTGCGCCAGACCCTGCGCGGCACGGATGCCATCCAGGGTCTGGTCGCAGCGTAGGCTGACCGAGCAGAATGTTTCCACCTTGAATGGGACACGGTCCCATTGCCCGCTGCCCCAGTAGAGGTGGTCCGACACGTTCATCGAGCACGACTGCGTGACACCGGCCGGCGCGCTCTCCGGGTCGTCTGTCGCCAGTTCCAACGGGTAGTCTTTCGCTGTGCTAACTCGCTCCACGGCGGGTTCCTCCCGGTTGTCCCCGGCGGTCGTGCTGGTACGTGTCGTGCGCGCCATGCTAGAGCTTGATCGTGATTTCGGCCGGGCCGCGCACCGACGGGTTGCCCTTGGTCTCCGACTTCGCCTGGTTGACCATGGCGGCCGTTGCCTTCCCAGACAGGACACACGCCTCCAGCACCTTGGCGTCGACGGCCTTTACCACACCGGGCAGGACGAGGATCTTGGGCGGCAGCTTGCTCGGGTCGTACTGCACACTGTGCGACGGGCGCGTGCGCATGAAGTCGCCGATGGCTACGGGCTCGTCGGTGGCCGGCAGGTCGCGGATGGCGTCCTTGGCGTCGGCGACCGCGGCGTTGTACTCCTCGCAGAGCGCGAAGAAGGGGTCCATGGTCCGTCGGTGCGTCTCGATGTGCGCGAGCAGCTCGGACTTCTTGCTCTCGAATGCCGCCACGGCGTTCGTGGCCGTCTTGGCGAACTTGTCGGTGCGGGTTACCCCAGCGGTGTCTGTTTTCTTTGCCACTATCAACCTCTTAGCTGTTCTGCGATGCGGATGGCCTCGGCGATGAACTGGCTCGTTGTGTGCCAGGTTCCTCCCTCGGTCAAGTCACGGTGGGTGTATAGCTCGTGCGGTGAGCGCACGAGCATGAGCGGGACAGGGTACGCGCCGTACTCGCCGGCGATCTGGGCTTCGACAAGGCCGCCGAGTCCGTACTGGACGCTCGGGGCACCGGTCTGCATTACCGCCTTGGCGGCGTTGGGCCCGCAGGCCACGATGATTTCGGGTTCGACGATACCGACTTCGGCGTGCAGCCTGGGTCGGCAGGCGGTCATGTCGCCGCGTTGCGGCAGCGGTGTGGTTTCCAGTCCGTACTCCTGGCCGCTGATGCGCAGGGTCGGGCAGGCCACGGATGGTGTGTACCAATAGTCGGTTGGGTTCTTACCGGCCTCGGTGACGAAGCTCCAGATGATGCGCAGGTAGGGCGAATCTGGCGACAGTCTGGCCTCAGCCGTGTCGTCGACGCTCAGGCGGTCGAGCACAAACATGACAGGCGCGCGTGCGTGACCGAAGCCCTCGATGAGGCGCACACGGAAATCGCACAGCCGGCAAGCCCGGCAAGTGCGCCACGGGGCGTACAACTCCAGCAGTCTGGGGTCATAGCTCACGGAACGTGATCCTGTTGAGGCGCAGTTCCCTTCTCAACGCCTGGCAAAGCCCGTGTGCGGGTCCGACCTTGACATCGTCGTAGACGACAACCATAGGTTTCTGCTTCCCGGCATGTGTGCGCTCGATACGACCCTTCGCCTGCTGGAAGGCGCCGTAGTTCTTGAAAGGCGTGGTGAGGACCAGACTGTCCAGCGCAGGTACGTCCAGCGCCTCGCGTGCCAGCTGAAATGTAGCGACGGAGACAGTAGCCTCGGAAATGCTTGCAATTCTGTCACCCTTGCTCTTCCCATGCACAACCGCTACGGCCAGCCCAGGACGTTTGGCCTGCAGCGCGCGAGCGAGTTCTTCGCAGTGCGCCATGCTGTGCGACAGCACGAGAATCTTGCGACCGCGGTCCACCGCCTGCAGCAGGTCCTCGACAATGGTTCGGTTACGCCGCACCGAGGCCGCCAGCGCGCTGTACAGTTTCGCAGGCAGGAACTCGCCCCGGAAGGAGAACAGCGTGTCCTCCTCCCCCAGCGGGAGCGCGAAGTCCGTCTTCCTGAAGAAGACATCGGCCGGTACGTCGGTCTCCAGGTCCCGGTAGATGACTGGGCCGATGTGGGCGAGGAACAGGCCCTCCAGTCCGTCTGTCCGCTCGATTGTGGCGGTGAGGCCGAACCAGTCGCCGATGAACGCACCAGCGACGACGGACCAGCTACTCGCGGCGAGGTGGTGCAGCTCGTCGACAACGATGGTGCGGAACCGCTGGCGAATGTCGTCTCCGTAGCTGTCCACACGTGCCGCCAATGTCGGGAGCATGGCGAGCACCAGCGGCCTGTCCCACTCTGCTACCGGGCCCTGCACAGTGCCGATTTCGTCGTCGCTCAGCCCTAGGAACTGCTTGGCCGCTGCGCGCCACTGCCCCATGAGGAACTCCGTGTGCACGATGACCAGCGCCGGCTCCTGCGCACTGGCGATCTTCTTCAGCGCCAACGACGTCTTTCCTTTCCCACAGGCCAGGTTCAGAACGCCGGACTGCGCCTGCTGTAGCGCGGACCACGCAGCTTCCTGGCTGCGGTCGCGCGGGACCATCAGGTCGGCGAAGGCCACGGTGTCGCGCACGATCTCGCGGCTTAGGTCCCGGTACTCCAAGACAGGCAGCTGGCACACCAGCTGCTTGGGCAACCGCAGGTGGTGTTCGGTCTCGATGATCATTTCCACGTCGTACTCGCCGTCGCGGTTTGTACCGGTCAGCCGCGCAGCTCGCACAAGGGCTGCTGGGTTGCGCAGCGTGCGCTTTGGCACCCAGCGCCACCCGGCCAGGATGGCTTCGTTGGCGCCAGGACGGGCGGCGTCGGTGCCTTCTGGCGAGGGCGCAGGGGCAAAGGATTTCTTCACGTAGGTCATGTCGTTCTCCAGCGGGTCCGCCTAATACCACGAGCGGCAAGATCCCTGCACGCGTACCGGGCACCTCGACAGGAACATGCTGCTTCGGTACGCTCACTTCGTGCGGGCCGCTAGGCTGTAGCCGGTGCCAACGTCGGAGAGGACATCCATGCAGAAGTTCGATAGCGCAGCGCTCGTGCTCGACCACTACGATGACGGCGGCGCATTGGCGCGCGCGCAGATGGGGGGCGAGCCGCCCGAGCTGACGAAGACGGCAGCGGACCTGTCCAGCGTCCCACGGCGGGACGCAGACTACGCCGTCAGTTTCCTGAGCCCGCGCGGTGTCGAGCACCGATTTCCCATCGTGGACGCCGGCAACGCGCTGCTGTCCGGCGTCTACTACGAGACCACGGGTGCCTTGCTTCCGCCGGAGCTGCGCAAGGAGGCGGCGGTCAAGTTGTCAGACGCGCTACAGCGTTTCGGATTCCAGCCGCCGCCGTACCTGGAGAAGGCAGCGTCGGCCGACTTCGACGCATCCGGCTGGACCACGGACGACGACAGCGTGCTGCTGAAGTTGTTCGGCGTCGACGGGGCAGCTGACGACCAGATGGAGCTGATTCGAGACGAGTTCGAGGGCCTCAGCCCGCGTGGGAAGCGCCGGTTTGCCATGACGGTCAAGCAGGCGTCCGTTCAGCTTCCGGCCGACCTCGCCGCGTACGCCGGTAGCACCTACGGCGACGACTTTCCGGCCGCCATCAACATGCGCAAGGAGCGCACGCCGGACGACATGCACCCAGCGCTCGACATGGTGAAGCTGGCGGCGCGTGCCACGGCGCCGGACGAAATGGTCGAGTTCCTGCACGAGTTCGACGTGTCGAACAACCTCACGCAGTTCTACGGTCGTGCGTTGCCAGATCCGTACCAGTCCGTCTACGGCACGACGAAGGACAAGACGGCAACGGTCAAGAAGGCGTCCGTCACCATCGGCAACCGTGAGTACAGCGAGCACCAGGTCGCGTTCCTCGCCGGCGTGCGCCGCGCCAAGGTGGAGGACGTGTTCGGTGCCGAACTGGCCGCGCAGCTGGCAGATCGCCCGATCGAGGTGCTGGACAGCCTGCCAGGCCCGCACAAGCTCGCTCTCGCGCGCATGATGGAAGCTGAGTAGCGCGCGTGGCGTACGCAGGACCAGAGAACGCCAGCCAGGCGTTCACGCACCCTGGCACACACCCGCTGGTGCTGAACCTCTTGCTCCTGCGCGAGTTTGGCCATGAGTACCTAGGGTGGGAACCAGAAACCATCTGGTCTGAGGTCAGCTCTGTCTGGGGGCGCTCTATTTCAGACGTCAGCAAGCAGAAAGTGCAGGCCGTCCGCGCGTGCTACGTCTCGTCGCTACCGCTGCAGCAGTGGCCCGCTTTCGAGAAGGTAGCGGCCGGTCTGGTCGGTGTCGCGCCGAGGCCTGACGACATCCAGCGCCCAAGCCCAGGCCGTGCGCACATGGCGCTCGACGTACTCGCGCATGTGCAGGACAACGGTAAACCAGGTGACGAAGTGGCGCGTTATTGCGCCGCGGTGCTGCTCGACCATGGGATGGTGTACGGTCCGGGGTCGCTGGAAATCGCGAATCCGTTCGTGCGGTCAGACCCCGCACTGCAAGCCCAAGTACGGTCGGCAATGGGGCGCGCGGCGAGTATCTCAGGAAATACTGCGCTCGATGTGCAGGTCAGTAAGTCCCGCGCGGTCGCTAGTTTCGCCAGCGGTATGGCAGACTCTCTGGCTGAGCAGGTCCGGCGCGTCGCCAGCTGACGGTCGGCGCTAGGCGTGTGGTTGCTAACCAGGTGAGGTACGCGTGGCCGAAGACGCCCTGAAGGCAAGGTCGATCGGACGTCCGGAAGGGATGTACCCGTCACCGTTCTTCGACCTGTCGAAGAATTATCTGCCGACTTCGGTCCAGGACGCGTTCGGCTGGTGCGCGTTCTACCAGATGACCAACCCGATCGTGAACGCGGTGACGTCGAAGCTCGCCACCTACGCGATCACGGACCTGATCTACGACAACTCGCCAGAGGCAGGAATCTACAAGGAGCTCTTCGAGGGTGTCCTTGCCCTGCGCACGTACTTGGTCGAGCACAACCTCGACCGCACCACGTTTGGCAACGGCCTGGCAACGGTGGCGTTCCCCATCCACAAGATTCTCGGGTGCGAGTCGTGCAAGCGGGAAGTCCAGGCGAGCAAGGTCGACTACAAGTGGAAGGGCCACAAGTTCGTGATGGACTGCACGAGCTGCGGGCACGTCGGCGCAGCGAAAGCGCGGGACGTCACGGTGCCTTCCCCTCGGCGCGTTCGCCTTGTGCGCTGGAATCCACGTGACGTCACGATCCGGTACAACGCCATCACCGGTGAGCGTCGGTACTACTACACGATTCCACGGCACCTCAAGAACGAAATCATGCTCGGCAAGCGCGAGGTTCTGGAGTCCACGCCACAGGCGTTTCTCGACGCCCTTGGCACTGACCGGCTCATACAGCTCGACGCCGACAGGATCTTCCACTCGCGGCGCCCGTCCATCTCGCGTGACTCGGTGGATGTCGGCTGGGGCATGCCGCTCATCATGCCGGTGCTGAAGGATCTGTTCCTGCTGCAGATTCTGAAGAAAAGCCAAGAGGCGATCGCGATGGAGTACGTGATCCCCTTCAGGTCACTCTTCCCGGAGGTGCGCGCAGAAGGCGGTGACGTCTACGCGCAGATCAACCTGAAGGACTGGCAGAAGACAGTCCGCGACGAAATCTCGCAGTGGAAGAAGGATGCCGGCCACATCGCGGTGCTGCCTGTTCCGATTGGGCAGCAGGTCATGGGCGGCCAAGGTCGCAGCCTGCTCCTGCACCAGGAGGTCCGGATCTACAGCGACCAGGTCATCGCAGGGCTCGGCGTACCGACGAGCTTCTTCTACGGCGACGCGACCTACAGCGCTGCCAGCGTCAACCTGCGTGCGCTGGAGAACGAGTTCCTCACGAACCGCCAGGATATGGAACACCTGGTCCAGTTCATCATCCGGCAGCTGGCACAGGGCCTTGGCCTTCGGGAGATTGAGGTCCGGTTCAAGCCGTTCAAGATGGCTGACGACCTCGCGCGCGCCGGGTTCCACTTCCAGCTAGTGCAGGCGGGCATGCTCAGTCGGTCCACGTTCATGCAGTCGCTCGACTTCGACTACAACACCGAGAGCGCGCAGGTGGAGAAGGAGTCCGAGCAGATCACCGCTCGGATGCTCGAGCAGTCTGTGGAGCAAGCCAAGGCGCAGACTGCGGCTGGGATGGAGCAGGCGGCTGGACAGCTGGCTGTGCAGTCAGTCGCCCAGGCGCAAGGGCTTCAGGCGCAGCCAGGCGCCCAGGCAGGCGGTGCTGCCGGAGGTGAGCCGCAGCCGGCAGGTGCGGCTGGACAGAAACAGCCGGGCGTGCCAGGGATGTCGACAAGCCCGCTCTCGGCCCAGAGCCTAGACGGCCCACAGGGCGACTTCTTCGCGCTCGCCAACATGCAAGCACAGCAGCTGCAGAGTACGGACGAGGTAACCCGCTACCGGGTCCTCATGCGCATGCGGCAGGAGAACCCAAGTCTCTACCAGGTCGTCAACGATCTTCTACAGCGTGGCAAAGCCGGCGGGGCTAAGAACGAGGGCAAGCCGCTGCAGTCGCTGCCGGAGCAGAAACCGCCGCGTGCTGGCCCTCGCTCCGCGCAGGTGTAACTACCCGCGCTGGTCAGTGCACGCGAGGCTTCTTCGCGTCTGCCGTTTCGTCGCATGCCGCGCCGGCGGTTACTTTCTCAGCGCCCACCGCACACATGGCGTTGAACACTGGGTCGTTGACTACCTCAGCGAACAGGTCCTTCGGTGAGACCTGCATGTTTCGGCAGAGGGTGCTGATCAGCAGCAGGCACAGGAAGTAGAAGGCGAATTGCGGCGACGGTGGGGTTTCCTCCAGCGCGGCGCGGTGCATCGCCGCGACGTTGGTCACCTCTGTGCAGATGCGTGCTGCGGCGCTCATGGCCTCGCACATGGCGTCTGACGGCATCCCAGGGGTCGACGGTGTGTTGCCCGCCTGGGTGATGTTCGGCGCGTACAGTTGGCACAGCAACGCAGCGAAGATCCGCTCCGTCGGCACGTCGGCTACTGCCGCAGTGGCGGAAAGCGCGAAGCGGAGGTACCCTTCGGCGATGACCATGGTGCTGGACGCTTCGGCGCGTTCGGATACCGAGAGAAGTTCGATGCCAAGGCGCTTCATCTCCTCGAAAGCGGCGGCCTGCGCGTCAGTGCGGCTCATGTCGGCCCCGGTGCGGCGGAGCGGGCTTCCGCCAACTGGGCGGCGATGCTGAGGTCTACGGCCACAAGCCTGAGCGCCAGCTGCGCGGACCAAGGCTCCCCAGCAGTACGCGCGGTGAACTCAGACGCTTCCAGCACGCCAACGCACAGACCTGTCACGAATGCAGCTGACGCCTCAAGTGCAGTCTGCTCGCGCTCGACCGATGCGGCCTGCATGGAGTGCAGGAGCATGCATAGCACGGTGCCGGGGTCTGTGTCGAAGTCGGCTGATGCGCGCCGCAGGGCTGTACGCAAGATCACGTCCGCGGCAAGCATCACGCTGGCGCCGCTTGCGCCGGCTGCCTCTCGCTCGAAGAGAACGCACACGGCGTGCATGGGGTCGGCAGCTGGCGGCGCCGGCTGTTCAGTCTGTGGTGTCGTCATCGTTCTCCGTGGTGCTGTCGTCATCGCTGCCGTCGCAATCGTCTTTGCCCAGGGCCTCGTCCACGTCGTCGGCGAGGTCACCCAACGACGTGTCTCCGGCGCACAGTACTTGCGTTGCCGTAGTGCATAGTCTCCTTTCTTGGTCCACACTGTCTCCGCGCGGGGGTGGCTGACTGCACCCTGCAAAGGTCTTGTACCCGCGAAGCGTAGCTGAGTTGCAGCAGAAGGGCGAATGAACCTGCTCGACCCCCAGAGGGCCATGGCGGCTCTCGAAGACGGGACTGTCGAAGCGATCAAGACGTACTTCCCCCTAGAGGGGCGCGAGCACGTCCTGACTGCGACGAACGTCCGCGCCGGAACCGACGTCGAACTCGACGACGTGCAGTCGCAGAAGAAGGCGAAGATCCGTGGCCGCACTTGGGCCGTCGGAATCTACGGCGATTTCACGCTCACCGACAAGAAAACCGGCAAGGTCATCGACCAGGCCGCTGGTGTGAAGATCGCGGCGCTGCCCAAGCTCACACGGCGGCTGTCGTTCATCGTTGAGGGCGGCGAGTACCAGGTCGACAACCAGTGGCGGCTGAAGTCCGGCGTGTACACGCGGCAGCGACAGAACGGCGAGCTCGAGGCGCAGTTCAACCTCGCTCGTGGCCGTGGATTCCGAATGGACTTCTCGCCCGAGAAGCGGCAGTTTCTGTTGCGGTACGGCACAACGAACGTGCAGCTGCTGCCCACACTACGCGCGCTCGGGGTACCAGACGCCGACATCCGGCAGGCGTGGGGTGCGCAGGTATTCGACTCCATCGCTGCCAAGCGCGGCCGAGACGACGTGGTCAAGCTAGCCAAGGCGCTAGACCCGCGGTTTGTCGGGAAGTCCGAGGCCGAGGCCGCGGTAGCTGTGCGGGCGCAGCTCGACAAGACGGAGCTGCTGCCAGAGACGACACGCATCACACTGGGAGAACCGTTCACGAAGGTTGACGGCAGCGCGCTCCTGCGCACGTCTGCGAAGTTGCTTGGTGTGAGTCGGGGCACGGACGAGGTCGACAACCGTGACTCGCTTCGGTTCAAGGAGCTGTGGACGGTTCAGGACCTCGTACCAGAGCGCATCCGCAACTCGCAACGCCGCGTTACTGCCAAGCTCAAGAACAACCTCGACCGCAAGGACGCGATCAGCGACATCGTGACCACGGACGTGTTCAACGTGCCGGTCAAGTCGTTCTTCACGGTCAATACGCTCAGCCAGCAGACCAACCAGGTGAACCCTGTCGACATGATGGGTGGACACCTGCGCACGACGCTACTGGGTCGCGGCGGCATCGGTACGGAACGCGCGATTACGTTGGACGCGAAGCTCATCGACCCGAGCTCGCTCGGCGTGGTCGACCTCGTCCACTCACCAGAGGGCAGTCGCGCCGGCATCGCCATGCACCTGACGCTGGGTGTCAACAAGCGCGGGCGCGAGCCTACGATCGCGGTGTTCGACCTGAAGCAGCGAAAGAAGGTGGAGCGCACACCGGCTGAGTTGGCTGGGCACTCGGTTGCGTTCCCAGACCAGTACGTACAGGAAGACGGGAAGTTCACGCCCGTGAGCAAGACGGTCGTCGCCATCCCGCGCAGCGGCGGCGAGCCGCGTGAGCTACTCCCCGGGGATGTCGACTTCGCGCTGCTGTCGCCAAAGCAGATGTTCTCGGTGGCCGCGAACCTCATACCGTTCCTGCCGTCGGACCAGGGCAACCGCGCCGGCATGGCGACACGACACCTGGACCAGTCGATCTCGCTCAAGCACAGGGAAGCACCGCTGGTCCAGGTGGTCAGCGGGCACCAGGACCCGAAGCTGGACACGTGGGAGAAGATCTACGGGCGTGCCTTTTCACACGTGGCGCCGGCTGACGGAACGGTCACGGAGGTGGCGTCGACGCACATCACGCTGCGCGGCGAAGACCGCAAGACGCACCAGGTGTCGCTCTACGACAACTACCCGCTCAACGAGAAGAAGGCCGGTGTCAACAGCTTCCCGCTCGTCAAGGTAGGCGACACAGTCAAGACGGGTGACGTGGTTGCCGACACGTCGTGGACCAAGAACGGCGTCCTCGCCGCCGGCGTCAACATGCGCGTCGGCTTCATGTCCTGGCGCGGCCTGAACTTCGAGGACGGCATCGTCGTCAGCGAGTCTGCTGCCGAGCGCATGTCGAGCGAGCACCTGTACAAGCCGCGCGTCTACCTCGACAAGGGGATGGGCGTCGGCCTACAGAAGTTCCGCGCCAACTACCCAGGCGTTGTCTCAGACCAGAACGCCAAGAAGCTCGACCAGGACGGTGTCATCAAGAAAGGGCAGAAGGTCCAACCAGGCGACGTCATCATGACGGTCCTGCGCAAGACCGAGCCGTCGCCAGAGCAGGTCATGCTGAAGGGCATCCACAAGGCACTGGCGCGCCCGTACCGCGACGCGTCGGTGGTTTGGGACCACGACTACGCCGGCACCGTTACGGATGTTGTCCGCAACGGCAACGAGATCACTGCGTACGTGGCAACTGAGGAGCCGATTCAGCAGGGCGACAAGATCTCGTTTCGCCACGGGAACAAGGGTGTCATCGCGGAAGTCGTACCAGACGAGGAAATGCCGCGCAATGCGCAAGGCGAACCACTAGAAATCATTCTCAATACTACTGGTGTACCTGGTCGTTGCTACGACGACCAGACCGAGTTCATGACTGAAACCGGTTGGAAGCTGGGTAAGGACGTTCTGGGCACGGACGTGCTGGGGTGCTTCGACCCGGAGCAGCACGCGATCCAGATGCACGCGCAGACGGCACCGTTCTACTCGGCGCCGTACGTGGGCCCGTTGCTGGAGTGCCGCACAGAGGCCCTCGACTTCAGCGTGACCCCCGCGCACAAGATGTGGTGTCAGCCGGAAGGCTGCGGCTGGCGCGAGTCGACAGCGGAGTCAATGTACGGCAAGCGTTACTTCGTCCCGACCGCGGCTAAGGCGCTGGAGCTGCCTGGTGACGCGCAGTTCACACTACCGGCGATTGCCCGCAACGGGCCCAAGGACACCGCGTGGACTGGTGAGACTGCGACCATCGACGCCGGCGACTGGGCGGAATTCTTGGGTTGGTATCTTGCCGAGGGCAGCTTCACGTGGGACACAACGACGTACGAGTACAGAACCCACATCGCGCAGCGTGACGTGGCCAATCCAGGCAAGCAGCGCGCAATCGCAGAGCTGCTCGGCAGGCTGCCGTTTGCCTGGTACTACTCGGCGAAGAACACGCAGTTCCACCTGTCGTCCAAGCCGCTGGTGAGCTACGTACGCCAGTTCGGCAAGTCAGCGGACAAGTTCGTCCCTGACTGGCTGTTTCGCCAGTCCATTGCGGTGCGTGATCGTTTTCTCGCAGCGTACTGGGCCGGGGACGGTAGTGTTGGCGTGGACCCACGCGACGGCTCACTCACATCGCGCGCTGCGAGTGTGAGCCGGCGTCTGGCTGACGACCTACAGCGCCTGCTCGTGCTGCAAGGTGTCAGTAGCTCCGTGTGCGCAAAGAAGGAACGTCCTGAATGCCAACCTGGTTGGCGCCTGACACGGCATGTGCGTGTCCGGCGTAGCACGCGCGGCGCGTGGCGAACGCGCGCGTACGACGGCGTCGTGTACTGCCCGTCGGTGCCCACTGGCTACGTCGTCACGCGCAGGAACGGGAAGCTGCTGCTCGCTGGCAACACGAATCCAGGGCAAGTCCTTGAAACCATGCTGGGAAAGGTCGCAAACCAGACCGGTACCTCGTTCGCCGTAGACAACTTCCAGCAGGACCCCAGGCACAAGATCGTTGAGGTTCGTGGGCACTTCCGCACCGTAAAGACGGACGACGGGCCAAAGAAGGTGTGGGTCGCCCCTCACACGCGTGACCTGGGGTACCAGGAGCTGGTGCAGGCAGCGCTGGACAAGCACAAGGTGTCAGACACCGAGGAGTTGTTTGACCCGGCGACCGGGCGCTCGTTCGGTCCGGTCATGACGGGGTACCAGTACGCTGTCAAGGAGACGCACCAGGCGGACAAGAAGTTGACGTACCGCAGCTACGGCGCCGGCAACCCGTACAACCAAGACATGGCCCCCAAAGGTGGCGGAGAGTCTGGCGCACAGCGGTTCTCGGAGCTCGGGCTTTACGCACTGCTCGCGCATGGGGCGTTGGCCAACGTACGCGAGTCGCTCACGCTGAAGTCCGATCGCACGCAGTCCGACGTGTGGCTCGCACTGCAGACCGGCGAACCGATCCCAGCGCCCAAGACCTCGTTCGCGTACGACAAGTTTCTGGCGTACCTGCGGGGGGTCGGTCTTGACGTCGAGAAGAATGGCAACGAGCTCCGGCTTCTGCCGTTCACAGACGCGCAGGTGCGTGAGGTGTCCCGCGGTGAGCTGAAGGACCCGGCCAAGGTGTTTCGCGGCAAGGACCTGAAGCCGGAGCCTGGCGGTTTGTTCGACGAACGCATCACCGGTGGACCTGGCGGCAAGGGTTGGGGGCACATCGAGCTCACGGAGGCGGTGCCGAACCCGGTGTTCGAGCGGGCCATTCTCAGCTTGTTGGGGCTCACGGGAGCGCAGTACGACGCTGTCATAGCTGGGCAGAGCCAGCTGGACGGCAAGTCAGGTCCGTCGGCGGTTGTGGCCGCGCTCAGCAAGCTAGACATCGAGAAGGAGCTCGCGTCGGCGACTGAGAAGCTGAAGACGGCCAGGCGGGCTGAGCTCGATCGCGCGAACAAGAAGGTGAAGTACCTCCGCGCGCTGAAAGAGGCTGACCTGTCTGCCGCGGACGCCTACGGCATGAAGGCACTGCCGGTCATCCCGCCGATCTATCGCCCGATCACGGCCATGGAGGCTGGCGACCTAAGTGTCGACGGGGTCAACCTACTCTACCGAGAGGTGGCGCTCCTGAACCAGAAGGTGCGGGAGGGGACCGGCGTCCTCCCAGACGAAGCCATGGCCAGCCTGCGCAAGGAGCTGTTCGGCGCGGTGGAAGCGCTGACGGGTGTAGACGCCCGACAGGCAGGGATGACTTCCGCCGGCGAGGAGAAGCCGTCTGGCATCCTCACCGTGCTCTCCGGGCGGACCTCGCCAAAGGAGTCGTTCGTACACACACGACTGCTCGACCGTGGCCAGGACCTGACTGCACGAGCAGTCATCACCCCGGAGCCGTCGTTGTCCATTGACGAGATCTCACTGCCGCGCGAGGCCGCCAGGGAGATCTTCCGCCCGTTCACCGTGCGCGAGCTGGTCGCTATGGGGCAGACCCCGCTCGGGGCTCGGGACGAGATCGAGAAGGACACACCTGTCGCGCGCCGGGCGCTCGAAGTAGCGATGTCGAAGCGCCCCGTCCTCTTCAAGCGTGACCCGATGCTGCACAAGTACAGCATCATGGCGTTTCAAGCCAAGACGCACGAAGGCAAGACCATCAAGATCAACCCGCTTGTGACTGGACCGTTCGGGGCCGACTTCGACGGCGACGCCATGAGCGTGTTCGTGCCGCTCACCAGTGAGGCGGTGGCTGAAGCGCAGCGCATGCGCCCGTCGCAGATCGCGCTCAATCCGGCGTCCGGCACAGCCATGTTCCAGCCCTCCTTGGAAGGGCAGCTTGGTCTGTACCTCATTTCGCAGTTCGGCGCAGAGACAGACAAGCGGTTCTCGTCGCACGAGGAGCTCCTGGCCGCGGCCAAGAAGGGTGACGTCAAGCAGACTGACGTGGTCACGGTCGATGGCAAGCGCACCACGGCCGGCCGGGTCGCCGTGTGGTCGGCGCTGCCGGTACCGCTGCGCGCAGACGAGTTGCTTACAGACCCAGCGCAGGCGTTGGGCAAGAACAGCATCCAGAAGCTCATGCAGCGCGTGGCGCGCGAGCACCCGAAGGACTTCGGTCCGTTCATGGACAAGCTGAAGAACATCGGCTGGAACCATGCGCACGAGTCTGGCTTCTCGTTTTCCATGTCTGACTTCGCGGCGCAGAAAGAGATTCGGGATCGCGCCGTGGCGCGTGCGCGTGTCAAGGTGCACGCCATCCAGCGCTCGCAGGCGTCGGACGCCGAGAAGGACAAGCGCTCGTTGGCAGCGTACTTTGAGGCCACAGACGAGATGTCGCGGGAGGCCAAGGCGGCGCTCGACAAGAACGGCAACAAGCTGCGAATCATGAACAACGCCGGCATAAAGCCAGGGTGGAACCAGGTGCAGCAGATCCTGCTGGCGCCCATGCTGCTGGAGGACGCGAGGGGGCGGGTCCAGAACGTGCCGGTTACACGCTCCTACGCCGAAGGCCTCGACACCGCCGGCTACTGGACGGCGTCGCACGGTGTGCGTAAGGGTCTTGTCGACAAGGTGCTGTCGGTGCAGAAGCCGGGTGTGTTCTCGAAGCAGCTGGCCAACACAGCTGTCAGCTACACGATCACGGCTGACGACTGCGGGACGGACAAAGGCATCGCGTTGCCCATCACGGACAACGACGTCGTGGACAGGTACTTGGTGAAGGAGACCTCCGCTGGAGGCGCAACCTACGCCGCCGGAACGCTCGTGACCCCCGGCGTGCTCGACAAGCTGCGCCAGGCCAAAGCCGACCGGGTGCTGGTGCGCTCGCCCTTGAAGTGCCAGGCCAAGAAAGGTCTGTGCAGCAAGTGCTACGGCGCGGGGCCGGACGGGAACCCCATGCCCCTCGGTACGAACATCGGGCTCATCGCCGGACAGGCCATCGGCGAGCGCGGTACCCAGCTCAGCATGAAGGTCTTCCACACGGGTGGCGTCGCCTCTGGGCCCAAGGCGTCGTCCGGCTCTGGGCTTGACCGCGTCAACGAGATGCTGAAGCTGCCAGAGGTGTTGCCAAACAAGGCGACGCTGTCGGAGGTTACCGGCAAGGTGCGCAAGGTGGCGAAGTCACCTGTCGGCGGTTGGGACATCGAGGTAGGCGACGAGACGCACTACGTACCGAACGACCGCGATGTTGCGGTCAAGACCGGCGACGCTGTGGAGCGCGGTGACAGGCTCTCATCTGGTGCGGTCGACCCGCGCGAACTTCTCGATCTAACGTCGATCGACAATGTGCAGCGCTACATGGCAGACGAGCTGCACAACCTCTACGCTGCGGAAGGCATCAAGCGGCGGAACGCCGAGGTTGTCGTGAAGACCATGACAAACCTCGGTCGTGTTGTGGACCCCGGCGGCTCGGACGAGTTCATCAGGGGCGACTACGTGCCCCTCGCGTACGCGCAAGCGTTGAACCGCGAGGGCAAGCTGCAGGAGCCTGTAGTCGTCGAACCAGTCCTGCGGGGCCTAGAGACCCTGCCGCTGGACCAATCCCGCGACTGGATGGGGCGGCTGCAGTACCGAAAGCTCAAGGAGACCATGGTCCGTGGTGCGGCTGAGGGTTGGAAGTCGAACCTCCACGCCGGGTCCCCCGTGCCGGGCGTGCTCTATGCCGCCGAGTTCGGCAAGCCCAAGCCCGGCGACCAGGGACCGTACTGATGCCTGGCTTGACCGCACCGGCCACTGGATTCGCGGCAGTCGAGTTGGCGCGCGTCGAGGAAGTAGACCTCGTCGGCTGGACGGTCACGGTGACGTGCGTGTTCTCCCAGCGTGTGAACCTGCCGAAGATTCCGCTCTTGACGACCTACTGCCATCCGGCCCACGGCGGTGGTGTTAGCTTCATGCCGGAAGTAGGGAGCTACTGCTACCTCTGCTTTCCGGCTGAGCAGACACCGTTCATCCTTGGATTCATTGAGAACCCGCGCCAGGTTGCGCCACAGACGACAGGTCCTGGAGGTCTCGTCGAGCAGACTGGCACTACGGAGTTGTCGGCCGCGGGCGAGCGTGACCCGCTTGAGCCTGGGGATCTGCGCCTGGCCACGGCGGACGGGAATCAGGTCACCTTGCGCAGGGGCGGATTGGTGCAGATCGGTGCCACCGGACTGTGCCAGCGTCTCTACATCCCCATCGAGAACGTCGTTCGCGACTACTTCCAGCGTTACCAAGCCCGCTCCCCGCTGGGTGAGATCGACTGGGGGCACGCGACGGTGGTGCAGTCGTCCGGACTGGACACAACGCAGGAAACGCCAGTCCTGGTGCGGTACTCCATCAAGGAGACAGCGCAGGAGGACGTCAGCAAGAAGAACTACACGGTGGAACTGCGCGTGGGCCGGCTCGACTCCAACATGCTCGATACGGAGACAGACAACGAGCACCTCTTTGCCTCTGACGAAGTACGGCGTGTCCCCTGGTCGAAGATCACGGCCGGGCAGAAAGGCGTCATCAGCCTCACCGTGTACTCGCACGAGAGCGACAAGGTCACGTACGCGTTCCAGGTAAGCCGGGACGGGAATGGCTTCATGCGGCTGCTGGGCAACCTGCAGCTAGACATCGACGGCGACCTGGCCATCAACGTCAAGAAGGGCGCCGAGGTGCGTTTCGGATCGAAGTCCGTCGTCGAGCTTACGGAGTCGGACGAGTTCAAGGCTGCGGTAACCGAAGTCGTCCTGGACGCGGTATCCAAGCTAAGAATGAACAGCACGTCTGCTGAGTTGACGCTGCAGGGGTCCCGGTTGTCGCTCACTCCGGCGTCGGTCACGCTGGAAGGTGGCGCGATATTTCTCGGAGATAACGCCACGGACCCAGTGGTCACGGTGCAGGGTCTACTGGCGTTCTGGAACGCGCAGATTCCGAAGCAGGTCGCTAACAAGCTCGTGCTGGCGCCCGCAACGCCAGTGGACGGTGCGCTGGCTGGCAGTTTGTCGGTCTTCGCCAAGAAGTAGGCGTAGTGAGTGCGCGAGTTGCTTGTTAGCATCCAGCGCGCGTAGCACCCTGTGCGCGAGGTGGTTCATGCCGTCCGTAGTCCGAAAGCTGCCGCTCCCCGAGTTCGAGAAGGTCGCGGTCAGGCACTTGCTTGGCGACAACCCCGCCAACTACCCTACCGAACTCATGGGGTTGCTGTTCAAGCAGCACATGTTCCTGTCGGACCACTCGGTGACGGTACAGGTCCTCGGGCAGGAGGAGTCGACTGGGTACCTCTACGGCGTGTTCCTGGTTCGTCCACCGTCAGGCGGGCTGCCACCCGGGGCGCTGGGTGGAGAGGTGCAGCCGATCCGCGTCCCGATCGTCGTCGAGAAGCACCGCGCCTTCCCGTTCGACGTGTTCATCGACCAGGACGGCAAGTTCTACCCGCTGACGCAGTCGCGTGTGACATCGGCGCTGTTCCAGGCGTCGCCGTACCGGGCGGTCTCGCGCGAGTCGGTGCCGTTCCAGCAGGGGCAGCCGGAGACAGGGTTCACCCAAGACGAGCCCACGTCATTCGGGCGTCAGCGCGGCGGGGTGGTCAAGGAGGGTTCGGCACTTGGCCTTTCCCGCACGCTTCTGGACGTCGTTCTGGACAGAGTTCCGGCTGGTGTGAGCACCACCTGGCTTGACCGGGCCAACCAGGATCCCGCGCTGCGTGCGTCGGCGCGGTCGTTTCCCAAGTTCGCACGTGCGGTCGTGAAGGTGGCCGAGGCAAAAGGCCTACCGCAGCCGGAGCAGGAAACGACTGAGCCGATCTGCGCCGTGCTGAGCAACGACCCGCGCAACGGGAGGTACGCACTCAGCACGATCGAGGTCACGAAGACGGGCGGAGCCGTGTACCACAGCCGCGCCCTTCCGCGCGAAGAAGCAGAACAGTTCCCGCGTGACTTGCGTACGGCGGTGTTGCGCGACGGGTATGCGCTGGTCGGTTCGGGCAGTGACACCGCCCTGCCGCTGCCGACTGTCGACGACGCGGCGAGCCAGATGCAGAAAGTGGCCGCGGTCACGGACGCTGGCGTCTACGCAGTCATGCCCAAGATCGGGATGAAGGTGGAGGCCACGCGCGCTGTCGTCATCCCCAACGTGCAGCGCCTCGACGGCAGCCAGTCGGGGATGTGCCTCGTCATCGGTGAGCCTGGTGTCGGCTACCAGGAGAAGGTTGCCGGCATCCGCTGCGGGGATGTCGACCTCGCTGCGCTGACGCCGCAGGCGCCGCGTGGCACCGGGTTCTTCCTGCTGGGCGACACGGCCACCGAGCCGTTCACTGTCAGGCTCGATGCGGTGAACCAAGCTGGCGATGTCGATCTCTACGTGGACCACGGCCTTGGCGAGCGCACGCTGCTGAAACTGGCGGACGTGCGCAAGCCGATTGCCTACGGCGAACACAGCTACTTGTTCCCGCGTGACGCCGTGTTCGTTCCCCTGACCGCGGGCGACGTCAACTACGAGGACGACCCGGCGCGCATGCGGAAGCTCGCGGCCGGAGGCGAACTGCTCAAGACGTTCAGCGTGCGACAGGGCGCAACGAGTGGCTACCTGTTCACCGCCCCGGACGGAAAGACGTACCCGCATGCGAACGTGGGGGAAATCGATGCGCAAGCGGCGGGCCTCTTGCTCCTCGCGCATGGGGACACGCCAGCCGGTGCGGCAGAGAAGCTGGCTGCCGTCGACAGCGGCCGGAAGGTTCGGTACGTCGCGCGCAGAGTCCTGGAGTTCCGAGACGCTCGTGCTGGTGCGGCTGACCACGACTCGACCGAGAGCTGGCTCGGGTCTGACGGCGTGCAGCTGGCGAAGGAAGCGGCGGTGATGCCGAACCAGGATACGGTTGACGCCGTGCTGGCGCTCGGGTTCGTGACGCCGGAGAATCTGAGCCGCTACGTGGATTGCCTCCCTGACTTTGAGACTGCGGTGTCGAAGCTCGCAGAGATTCTCGTCGGGGCGCGCCTCGGCGTGCAGGACGTCCCGGAGTCCGCAGTGAACACCGCCATGCTCGGCATGGAGAAGGTCATCACTGGCCTGAAGAAGCTGCAGATCCGGGTGAGCCTGCCGACGAAGGAAGAGGAAGGCGCCTAGTCTCTCCCCCGCAGTCGGTGTGCACATGCGGCTTCCGTTCGAGAACTGGCTGAAGTACCTCATCGCGTCGCAGCCGTCATGGCAGAACGCGGAGATCTGCGAGTCGTGCGAGCTGCACGACCTGCTTCCGGTGCCGGGAAACGCGTACCTGAACAAGCTCCGGGCACGCATGCAGCGGGACAGGCCGCTGCATGACGCGCGCGTGGCGCTGCCAAACAGTGCTGCGTACCGACTATGGCTGCGCCGACACGGCGTGTACCACATGGCGTCGGGGTCCGACGAGACCGAGGGGGCCAAGGAACTGCTGGAGCACAGCAGGCTGCGTCAGGTCGTTGAGACGCTACTGCTGGCCGGCATGCCGTGCGATGAGGTCGCCGGGTACGTGGGTGTGATCTGCAAGCGAAAGGTGGACCCGGAGGTCGTCGATGTGTACGGCCACTACTTCTGGTGCAGGGAACTACTGTCGCAGCGAGAGTGGTACGCCTTCTTCAACGCCGCCTACGCGACCAGGGAGGTTGGACTGTACCGGTCCATCTACTCCCGGAAGCCAGATTACGCGCTGTGGCGCTTGGGCTGCGAAGGTAAGGTCACGAGCGACGAAGCAATCGCGCGCGTGCTTCAGGACTCGGTTCAGCGCTGGGGCGAGTTGAACGACTGGAGCAACGGCGCCGATACGGCGGTGGCGGCCAAGATGTGGGCTGACAGCATGTTCCGCGCCATCGAGGCAAGCACCAAGACTGAGGACGCCGTGAAGGGGCGCATGGAGCAGCTGCGGCACGTCTCGCTTCGTCTGGGCCGGCGTGACATCTCGTCGCTGGCAGACTTGCGCGAAGCACCAGCAGAGGCGGCCGTGGCGAGCGCGGCCGATGTCGTCAGCATCCACACGTTGCGCGAAGGCGGGAAGAAGGAGACAGGAACATGAGCGAGCCGCACCTGAATCGGGTAGCTGAGCTGTACGGTGTAGAGATGCGTCTCGGCCCACAGGACCGGTACGTTCCTGCCACGACGGTTGTCCCAGGAGTACGCGCAGAGTACCTCCCGTCGGAGAGTCGGCTGCAGTTTCACTTCTTTGCCGCGCCAGCGTTCCCACGGGACTTCGGGGCGCGGCTGGTGCAGCTGACGGAAGGCTACCCGCACGCTGGCTGCGTCGTGGACTACGTGCACGAGGTTGAGTCTTGGTACCTGGAGCTTTCTAACCTCCCCATGCCACCTACGATGGAGTTTGCTGAGCGTGTGCTGCGGAAGCTCGCGCTGGGCGCCTAGCTGGGAGTGCACGTGGCGGAGAACGAGACACGCGAGCCTTCGTACCTGAAGGCTATGCTGGCCGCAGGACCTGTCTTCGCCCTGAAGTCGGTTCTGGGTGACGTCCCGAAAGCGGCAGTCGAGCACGCTGTGGAGGAAAAGTCGCTGGGTGACCGTAGGAGCGCGCTGCCGCTCCTGCGCGAGGGTGCGAGGGGCAAGGGCCTCGGTCGGGCTGTCGGCGGGGCGATGGGCATCGCCACGGCACCTATGTTCCTGAAAGGCACACGGATGCTGGCGTCCGATGACCCGGACGAGCGGCGAAAAGGCCTCGCGTACGTCGGCGGCAGCACGGCGCTCTTCGCCGGCGGCAAGGGCTTCTTCGAGAACGCACTCGGAGCCAGGGTGCACGGTGCCAGCCCGCTGGTAGCGGCGGGGAAAGGTGCGCTCCTGGGTGCGACACGGTCGGCGTACAAGGTGCCGATCGCGCTTGTGTCAGCTGCAGGGGTGGCCGCTGGTCGCAAACGCGACAAGGACTCGCCTGGGCAGAAGTACATCTTGCCCGTCGCGGCAGGTGCCGGCGCTGGTGCAATCAGCCGCGCCATTGAGTCCGCGGTCGACTCGGCGGCAAGCAAGAAGTCGCGCACCAAGGTGCAGATGCTGAAGCACCTGCGCGCGGCGTCCCTTGGCGGCGCGGCTGGCGGCGCGCTGGGTGGCCTGGTGCTGGCCAAGGTGGTAGACATGGCGGAAAACGCCATGAAGCCAAAAGAGAAGACGTCGTCGCTGACGGCGCTCGGACTGCTGGGGGCCAAGTTCCTCGGCAGCACGCTGCTTGGCGGCGCCGGACATGCTGCGGCCGTAGGGGTGCCACTGCACCTGGCGACGGGTGCTGCGTTTGGGCACGGCCTAGGCCACCGTGCACTGCGCGGTCTCGGATCCCCAGGGCGCGGTGTGTCCGATGCGCTGCAGCGCTTCGGCAACCGCACGCGCTCCAGGCAATTCGCCATCGGGATGCGCGAGGGACTGAGCGGCGCCGCGGCACCGTCTGGGTTGTCCACAGCGCTGGGGAACTTCGCCGTCCCCGAGCTGGGCATCCAGCGCGGCGCTGGGCACGCGCTTGGGCGCAAGCTGCGCGCGCTTGACCCAGCCGAACGGGAGCAGGTGTTGCGCGGTGCGCAGCAGGTGGTCCTCGACAATCCGCGTTCGCTCGTTGGCACCGGTGGTGAAGCCAACCCGCTCGTGTCGCCGGCGCTGGCCGGCATCTCCCTCGCGCTGGGTGACCGTCCGCTGTACCAAAAGTCCAAGTACCTACCTACGTTTCAGAGCGCGTACCACCGCGTGCTGCATGGCAAGCAGGGGGTAGCAGGCAAAGTGCGTGAGGGGCCCCTGCAGGAGCCGACTCGTGGTGGGCTTGTGTCCAAGACGCTTCCGCACTGGGGTACGCTGGCTGCGGCCCCGTTGCTCGCCACTGCAGGCGCGCCAGGGTTGGCCTGGCACGGAACCGTCGGTGCGCTGAAGAGCATCGGCGCGGCTACCCCCGGCGGGCACGCAATCTCGATGGACAATCTGCGCCGCGGTGTCCGGCGCGGCGTCCTGCCCGGCCTGTCGCACGGTGACAACCCCTACAGGCGAGATGTCCTCGAGGCCATCCTGTCGCCGTCGCTCTACGACACCGAACGCGCCAT
>ERZ1292623.1541-Hain-H51-01um-R1-1541-length-22059-cov-7_pt1 | contig 22059 bp, 26 predicted proteins | sample MGYA00564398_ERZ1292623 | MGnify/ENA primary metagenome ERZ1292623 (study PRJEB36523, sample SAMEA6512633) | groundwater metagenome | collected 2019-01-07 | study: AquaDiva: Metagenomics assemblies of 32 groundwater samples | reverse complement strand
TCTTTGGCGGATTGCAGGCATCAAAAAGCAAATCAAGCTTTTACATGATGCTTACACCAGAGATTATAAAATAGTGAGCTTTGATTGATCTTCCCCCGTTAGAAAAGCGAAGCCTTGCAAGCGTGGTTTACTAAAAGCTAAAATCAATAAAAAAGCAATAAGATATTGGCAGAAAAGGGGATAATTCTCAATGCTTAATATCCCAATGCCAAGGGTTGAGGAATGGCTGCCACAAAATGGGTTTTATTGCGCCCTTCTGAGTTTTTCTTTGGGAATCAGATCAATCTTTAATACAGCGCCCAGAGCATTAGCAGCCTTCTTTAGCGTGCCTATAGTGCATCGGCCCTCATTTTCTAACCTTGAAATTACAGGGGCGCTGGTATGCATAATAGCAGCTAATTGGGTTTGAGTTAACCCACGCTTTTCCCTGAGCTGCGCAATCTTGACTGACAGCCTTAGCCCTTCTAATCCTTCACGGAAGGATTTAGCTACTTCCTTATCCTTTAACTGCTCTTCCATAAAGGCCTGAGCGCTTGTTTTTTTCTTAAACATCTTTATGCCTCCTTATCAAGGATAATATATCAAAAAAGATAAATTGTCAAGCAGCATCTCTAAATCATATAACTACTTAGCCGAAGCTTTTGAGCAGTATTTTTTTGACAAAGCGATATTGTTTTATTAAGATGTTGGCATGACAATCAAGATTGACGGCAGCTACGGCGAGGGAGGGGGGCAGATATTAAGAACGGGCCTCTCGCTTTCTTGCGTTACAAAGAAGCCGATAGAGATTTATAATATCAGAAAGGGCAGAAAGAAGCCCGGCCTTCAGCCCCAGCACCTAACATGCGTAAAGGCAGCGCAGGCAATCTCAGATGCAGAGGTGCAGGGCGCTGAGCTTCAATCACAAAATCTCGTCTTCATACCACAGAAGATTAGGGCAGAAGATTATCTCTTTGATGTTGGTGAGATAAAAGGAAGCGCTGGCTCTGCCTCATTAGTCCTTCAGGCACTGCTGTTGCCGCTTTTCTATGCAGATGAGCCTTCCACTGTTACCATTATTGGCGGCACACATGTTCCATGGAGCCCTCCTTTTCATTATCTAAAGGATGTCTTTGGCGCAGCAATTGCTAAAATGGGATTTAATATAGAGCTTGATATAGAAAGGTGGGGCTGGTATCCAATAGGCGGCGGGAGGATAAGGGCAGCAATAAATCCTGCAAAGGCTTTTCATGGGTTAAATATAGTAGAAAGAGGAAGACTAATGGCGGTTAAAGGCATCTCTGCTGTTTCAAATCTTCCATTAAGCATTGCAGAGAGGCAGAGGGATAAAGGAATAAGTTTATTAAATAAAAAAGGTATAAAGGCAGATATAGATATTATTAATGCGTTTTCCCATGGCAAAGGGACCTTCTTTTTCCTATTAGCTGAGTTTGAAAACGCTATTGCAGGTTTTTCTTCTCTCGGCGCAATAGGAAAAAAGGCAGAGGAGGTTGCAGAAGAGGCATGCAGGGAGCTCTTTGATTTTATAGAAGCCAAAGGCGCTGTTGACCCGCATCTTGCAGACCAGTTGATTCTATATATGTCAGTCGGGAAAGGTGAGTCATCCTTTACAACAAGCCGTATCACACAGCATCTTCTAACCAATATTTGGGTGATAAAGCAGTTTATGCCAGTAGAGATAAAGATAGAGGAAATGGATGACGCAGGAAGGGTTTGGTGTTGCAGCAAATAAATTCATTTGCTATACTGAAAAATAATTATGGAGCTTAGATTTTTAGAGATATTTTGCAAGGTTGTTGAATTAAAAAGTTTTTCAAAGGCTGCCTCTGCCCTTTTCTTAACTCAGCCGACAATAAGCAGCCACATAAAAGCGCTTGAAGATGAGGCGGGGATACAGCTCCTTGACCGTTTGGGAAGGAATGTCCTGCCGACAAAGGCAGGAGAGCTTTTGTACAAGTATGCAAAGGAGATCGTGATCCTTAAATATAATGCAGCGCAGGCGCTTAATCAATTTGCAGGCAATACAAAGGGGTCGCTTATTATAGGCGGCAGCACAATCCCTGGCGAATATATCCTGCCTGAATACATCGGCAGATTCAAAGATGCACATCCAGAGATTGCAATAACACTGAAAATCGGCGACAGCCAGAATATAATTGATATGCTGATTGACGGCGCTGTAGAAGCAGCTGTTGCTGGTTCAAAGACAGATGACAAAAATATTGAATGCAGGGAATTTTTAAAGGACGAATTGGTGCTTGTTGCCTCAAAAAAACATTTTAGGGATATGAAGAAGCAGATAAATATAAAAGATTTAAAAGACAATCCTATTGTAATCAGAGAGCAGGGCTCAGGTTCGAGAAGAACATTTGAAAAGGCATTAAAAGAAAACGGCATAGGCATAGAGGATCTGAATATAGCGGCAGAGGTCGGCTCTACAGAGGCAGTTAAAAATTCTGTTATAGCCGGAATAGGCGTTTCATTTCTATCTAAATTTGCTGTAATGGACGAAACATCAGCAAGGATATTGAAACGGATTTCTGTTAAAGATTTTAATATAACAAGGCATTTTTACATTCTTACCAACAGGTCAAGGGCGGTCTCTCCAATCTGCCGCTCCTTTGTAAATACCCTTTTGTCCTCTCTATAGAAAAGCCGCTTTATATTCAAAATATCAATTTGACATATTTATATTATCTATGATAACTTATGCCATATAGTTATTTATAGGAGGATGCCGCCGTGTCAAAAAAGATTGTTTTAGCGTTTATAGCAGTTCAATTTGTTTTTGTTTGCTTGTATGGTGTTTCATTTGCAAAGGAGAGGGAGGGCGAAGTTGTTTTTAAGGTTAGCATCCAGGCGCCGGAGGATAGCAAGGACATAAAACTCTGGGTTCCCTATCCAGTTTCAGACAGCGAACAAAAGATAGAGGATGTAAGGATAGACGGCAATTTTTCCAAGAGCGCTGTGTATAGCCAAAAAATAGAGAATGACCGCGCTATTTATGCAGAATGGAGCAAACCAGCAAAGGAGAGAACTTTCACATTTACTTTTAAGGCAAAGGCAGTTGAAAGGATTAAAAAAGATTTTTTGGCGGTAAATTTGTCTCAAAAATCCGACATGCCAAAAGAGATTAAAAAATATCTGCAGGGTTCTGAATTTATTCCAACAGACGGAAAAATTAAGGAGATTGCGTTAAATGTTACTACCGGCAGAAAGACTATTCTTGAGAAGGCAACCGCTGTTTATGACTGGGTTGTGGAAAATACCTTTAGGGATCCGGATGTTCAGGGATGCGGAACCGGTGATGTTGAAAGGATTCTTGCAGAAAAAGGCGGTAAATGCGTTGACATCAGCTCTGTATTTGTTTCAGTTGCACGGGCAGCCGGGGTTCCTGCAAGGGAGGTCTTTGGCCTAAGGCTCGGCAAAAAGGCAGAAGAAGATATGACAGGCGGGCATCATTGCTGGGCAGAATTTTATCTGCCGGGCTATGGATGGGTTCCTGTTGATCCTGCAGATGTAAGAAAGGCAATGCTCGCAGAGAATCTGGATCTGGAGGCTGCAAAAAAATACCGCGATTATTTCTTTGGCGCAGTAGATGAATACAGGATTGTCCTTGCCAGGGGTCAGAAGGGTTATACTCTTAACCCAAAACAGAATAATGCGCCTTTGGCATATTTTATGTATCCTTATGCAGAGGTAAACGGCAAGGCGCTTGAATGGCTTGCTGCACAGAAAGAGTTAAAATATCAGATAACATTTAAAGAGAAATAACAGCCTCACTGCGCCAGCCTTCTATAACAGTAAAACCAGTTACTCAACCACATCCTCTGTATGAACAGGCATGAACCACTTCTGAGCAATAAATGTCGGGATAATAGAGCTCGCTATAAGCACGCCTGTCAGCACAGAATACTGCACCTGATCAATAAATCCTGAATGAAGGCCGAAGATAGCGGCAATCAATCCGAATGTCAGGCCTGTGCTAAGCAGGAGAGATGTGTAAACCTTTCCATTCGGTATATATCTCTTTGCAAAAAAATAGACGCCGAGGAATTTGGCTGCCTGTTTGATAATTAAAAGGGCAATGAATATCCCTGATGCAGAGATAATCAGGGGCAATGAAACCTTCATCCCCACTACTATAAAGAATACAGGTGTAATGATTGCAAATGCAACGGTCCTCAGCCTGTTTTTTACAACCTTTGTTTCTGACGTCTCTTTAAAATGTTTTGACATTAAAAGCCCTAATACGAATGCAGGCAGGATCGCATGGCCCCCGCCAAGATTCGCAAAATATATAAAGACAAGCAGAAGCAGGAATATATATTTTATCTCTGGCTCAATAACCTTATTCTTTAATCTGGGATTATCAAAGACATAATGTGAAAATTGTGTTGCCAGAATAATTACAACGATTGAGATTGTAATAAACAGAATGGTGTATATGGTTGGCTTGACAAACAGAATGCTTAAGAGTAGAGCTGTTCCTGTATTTGTTACAAATGTGGCTGATAGAATCAATTTGCCTGTCTTTGTCTGCAAAAGATTTGTCTCAATGAGAACAGAATAAACAACTGCAATAGAGGTCTCTGATAGGGTGATTCCAGCAATAAGAGAGGCTGGAAGACCCCAGCCTGCAATATAATAGGTATAAAGAAAGGCTGCAATAAAGGGTGTTAAAAAAGAGGGTATGCCTATAAGAAGGCTCTCTTTTAGCCGTTCTTTCATAAGCTTTGCATCAATCTCTGCCCCTGCTAAAAAGGTCAGGACAATGCCGCCAAAGCCTGCAAGATACAGCATCCACTCCTCAGGCATCAGCCCGAGGTTTCCGGCAATTACTCCGAGGACAATTTCTATTATAGCTACTGATAGGCCTATCTTTAATGAAATCAGGCTGGAGATAAAGACCAGAAGACCTACTATTAATGGGATGTGATCTGCTCTCATTGGATAACCCTTCTGAGTTTATACCCCCACTATTTTGATTTGTCAAGTATTAGATTAATATGTTATACTTACTAAAATTTATTTTTTGGAGGTTTCTATTATGAAAAGATTTATTTTGTTTTCAGTTTTAGGTCTTATTCTTTTATCTTCTTTTGCAGCCTATTCTGCAATGGAGCATAAGAACAAAGAGGGGCAGCCGATGATGCATCACAAGGCAGCAGATTCAAAGGACACAAGGGTTCAGTTGAATGTCCCTGATATGATGAAGGAGCATCAGAAGACCATGATGCGGGAGCATTTAAAGGCAGTAAACGAGATTGTTGCAGGATTGGCAGCAAATGATTTTGAGCTTGTTTCACAGACAGCGCATAAAAAGCTTGGCCTAACAGATGAGATGAGGAATATGTGCTCCATGTTTGGCAATCAGGAGTTTGAAAAGATCGGCCTTGAATTTCACACAAAGGCAGACGAGCTCGGCGATGTTGCAAAGACAAAGGACTTAAACAAGACGCTACTTGCATTAGACACAATGCTTAAAAGATGCAACCAGTGCCATAGTATGTTTAGGCAATAAAGAGAGAAATTTTAGCGCAGTTATTATACAGAAACTGTATAATAACTTGTTATGTGTAAAAAGGAAAACCAGATGAAATCAATTGCAAATGGAATTGTGGTTTTCATTTTTTTGTTCGTGATTTTTGGTGTGGCTTCAGCGACTATGCTTGAGGAGCGGAACAAAATTGATACTCAAACATCAGAAGGCAAGGCATATGAAATAGATGCAATAAAAGCATTTTGGGGTAATGCAGCCTTTATGAGGGAATGCGCTCCGCCTGGTACGCCAGTAGCTGAACACCTCAAGATACTTTTCGTTGTTAAACGAGATGGAACTCTCGGCGAAATAGTGATTGCTCCGGAAACAAAGGTTGGATCATGCATCAGAAAGCATGTGGCCAAGCGGAAATTCCCGATACCTAAAAAGGAGTTTGTCGTAAGGATCTACCTTCAATTTACACCATAAATGAAGCACATAGCAACTCACTCCATTGGACGCAACATTGCCGCGCTCATGGATTCATCCGTTAGAACACAATAAAGAATGAAAAACAGCATAATGCAATGGATGACGAGAACAGCCCTTTATGTTCCCTGCGGTCCTTTCATAAAACAAACCTGCTCAACCTTAAGAATTTTGGTTTTTTAACACCTCTGTTGAAAAGAGGGGGCAGAAGTTATATAATGCCTTTATGCAAAATGCCTTATTGATTAAAGAGTGCCTTGATAATTTCTACAAAAGTTATAATCTCACAGAGCGCATTAACAGCGACCCCATAGAGTTTCCTCACAGATACAAAAGACCAGAGGATATTGAGGTTGTGGGCCTTATCGCCTCATCACTTGCATACGGAAAGGTAACCCTCTTCAAACCTGTGCTTGAGCGGATATTTAAGATAATGGGTGAGAGCCCCTCTGACTTTCTCCTCCATTTTGACATAAAAAAGAATGCCCCTCTTTTTACAGATATAAAATACAGGATGAATAAAAATGAAGACATCCTATGCCTGATATATCTTGTCAGCGCTGTTCTTAAAGAGCATGGTTCGCTTCAGAGGCTCTTTATGAGTTTTTATAATCCTATGGATGATGATATAGGCCCTGCTCTCTCAGGCTTTGTTGATTATATTTTGAAGATTGATACATCAGCAGTTTATGGAAAGGATATAAGGCCATTTGGCCTTCTCCAGTTTCTTCCATCTCCTGTTAAAGGAAGCACATGCAAAAGATTTAATATGTTTCTCCGTTGGATGGTGCGCTCTGGCGATGGCGTTGACTTCGGCATCTGGAATCATGTTCCTCCATCACAATTGATTATCCCCATTGATACGCATATTGCAAGGATAAGCAGGAATATCAGCCTTACAAACAGAAAGAGCGCTGACTGGAAGATGGCAAAGGAGATAACAGAGAATCTGAAAATCTTTGCTCCTGATGACCCTGTAAAATACGACTTTGCCCTGTGCCACATGGGTATTTCAGGAGATTGTCCAACTGTAGCGTCAATTGATAAATGCGGCAAGTGCAATCTATCTGAGATATGCATTGCTTTGGAGCCCCTCACCTTAGTCCTCTCCCCAGAGGGGAGAGGGTAGGGTGAGGGGGAATATATTATGGCTTTCTTAATTGTCATATTCTTGATACTTTCAGGATGCAGTAATGGAACAGTCCCTATGCTTTCAGCAGAAACAGAAGACAAAACTAAATTCCCTGTTGAGCAAATACACCTTTTTCCTAAGCACGAAAATGGCGGCGCATATTTCAATCCATGGCCATCGCCAGTTGAAAGAAAGAGGCCTGCAACAAGTTTTGTTGCAAAATTATTATTAAAGCATCAGCTTAATCTCAACAGTCCGAAGAAGCCCTCATTTTCAGGATTTCCAGAAATAAGGAATAATGAAGTTGGTTTTACCTTTATTGGCCACGCAACATACCGCATAGCATGGCAGGATTTTGTTGTACTCACAGACCCATTTTTCAGCAAAAGGGCGTCTCCATTTTCATGGTTTGGTCCAAAGCGAAAGGTTCTGCCTGCTGTTTCTATAGAGGAGATGGGAAGGGTTGACGTTATACTCATATCTCATAACCACTATGACCATCTTGATGAGCTTGCAGTAAGCTATTGGGGAAATAAGTCGCTATTTGTTGTTCCTCTCGGATTAAAAAAATGGTTTAATGAAAGGGGAATAACAAAGGTTATAGAGCTTGACTGGGGCAAGCAGGTAAAAATTGGAGACGCAAAGATTACTGCTCTCCCTTTAATGCACTGGAGCAAGCGCAAGTGGTCTGATGACAGGCAGAGCCTCTGGGCAGCGTATATTATCCAGAAAGAAGGAAGAAGCATATACTTTGCAGGCGACACAGGTTATGGCCCTGTATTTAAATTAGCAGGCGGGCTCTTTCCATCAATAGACGCTGCTATTCTTCCAATAGGCGGTTATGAACCTCGTGAAGTCCTTGGCCAGAATCATATAAACCCGGAGGAGGCTGTTCAGGCATTACTGGATTTAAAGGCAAAGAAAGGTCTTGCAAACCACTGGGGCGCTATACAGCTTACAGAAGAGCCAATGGACGAGCCGCCAAAGAGGCTCGCTGAGGCTGTATCAAAGGCAGGTTTGCCTAAAGAAAGATTTCTTGTGCTTCAGACAGGCGAGAGCTACTTGTTGACTGATGCCAATATGGTGTCTTATAAATAGTTTTACACTTTTTGTCATTCCTGCATGTATTTAGCAGGAATCCAGGTTTGTGCATTATGGATTCCCGCTCAAAAGCGCTGCGGGAATGACACTAAAAAAATGCAAAGAAGTGTTAGTTCCTTTTCCCTTTGGGGAGAGGGTTAGGGTGAGGGGGTTCGGCTTATTTCTTTAGTCTCTCCAGATGCTCCTTAAAGCCCTTCAGGTGCTCTTCCTCTTCTTCAAGTATATGCTGTAATTTCTTTTTTATATCTTCATCAGGGATTCTTTTTATGTGGTCTTTGTATTGCGCAATTGCCCCTTCTTCAAGGCCAACCAACCGTGTTAAAAATCCCTCAGCGCCCTCTTTTCCAAAGCTCAGAGCCTTGTGCTCCATTGAAGGAGTGCCGCCTAAGTCTACAATTAACTCTGCAAGCCATTCTGTGTGCCGCATCTCATCCTTTGCGACCTCTTCCATCTTTCTGCTCGGCGGGCAGTTTTCTGTAACAAAGGAGTTTCTCATGTAAATCAATATCGCCTCAATCTCGCCTGTGATGTCTTCGTTCAGCAGCCTTATAATCTCTTTCTTGTCCACTTTTCACCTCCAGATATTTTCTAATAAAATAATACAACCATCTTAAAATTTCAAGATAAAAAAACAAATTCTATGTTATAATCCAGATTATGAAGTACGGAGAAAGGTCAGTAAAGAAAGCTAAGCTTGAGATATGGGAGAACCCATGTCAGGACAGGGATTATAATATAGAAATCAGCTTTCCAGAGTTTACCTGCCTCTGCCCGCGCTCTGGCTATCCTGACTTCGCAACAATTAAAATAAACTATTGCCCTTCAAAATATATTGTGGAATTAAAGTCATTAAAGCTGTATTTCAACAGCTTCAGGGACAAACACGTCTCTCACGAGGCAGTAACTAATAAAATATTTGATGATTTAAAATCAAAGCTCAAACCAAAGTCCCTTGAAGTCATCGGCGACTTCAATGTGCGCGGGAATGTGAAGACAGTAATCAAGGTGGTGATGTAAATAAGGGGCTTTAAAGCCCCTTATTTTACAACTCCAGATATTCCCTGTGGCCGAAGCCTTTTGTATAGTCAAGCAGCCAGATTTTTTTTGGCGTTACCTTTATAAAGCGAGAATCAGGATTTGGAGGAAAGCTCTTTATAATTGGAAATTTCTCCGAGTAAATCCTGAATACAGAAGGTATCTCTTCTTCTTTTATTGGTGATGCCTTGCCTTCAATCTGGAGTCCGGTTATCTTCATCCAGTCAGTTTTGACATCCTCGTCTATGGTGAGCGCTACATTGTTGTTTTTCTCTATATTGGCAAACTTAATGGTTTTCAATGATGTGCCAAAATAGATGGTAAACCCATCATTAACATAAACCACAGTAGATACATGGGGCTGTTTTGGATCATTTGAATTAATTGATGCGAGGTTTCCGTAAAGATGATTTTTTAGATAGTTTAAAACTTCGTTCTTGATATTTTCTGACATAATTTAAAGCCTCCTTTTATAATATAAGATTCTGGATTCCTGCCAAAAGCATGCAGGAATGACAATACGACAATACAGCTAAATTGATACCCCCTTTCCCCACTCCTCATCAAATACAATCTCAGTAAGCGGTTTTCTTGAAAGGCCTTTGGTTTTATCCTCCATTGGATAACCGATGGGAAAAACTCCAACAACACGTATATTAGACGGAATATTAAGCAGACCCCTGATCTTTTCCTCATCAAACACACCTACAAACACAGTGCCGAGTCCAAGACTATGGGCGGCGAGCATTAAATTCTGCGATGCAATTCCAATATCTGTCATATAATAATTCTGGTTCCATAATGTGCCTGACTGTGCCGGGTCAGCGCAGGCAACGATAGCAACAGGCGCTTCTGCAATGCCCTTTCGTGAAGGATTTGACTTATATCCAAGCGGCGCAAAAAAGGATTCAACATAGGAAAGTTCGCTTAGTTTTTCCCTGATTTCTTTGTCTTTAACAACAATGAACCTCCAGCACTGTAGATTTGCCCATGAAGGGGACTGTTGGACTGCCTCAAGAATTTTTTTGAGCTTTGCCTCTTCCACTGGTTTGTCTGCGAACCTTCTTACGCTTCTCCTTGTTTTAATAGCATCTAATAGTTCCATAGGCGCCTCCACTTCTTTTTGTTAATAAATCTTGACGCACCATACCAGCTTACAGTATACTTTGTCAAGTAGTTACATTTATGTTATACAGTTTCAAAAAGTATACTATTGACATCCTATAAGGATGCCTGATTACACCGATTACAAAAACAGATTACACAGATTATAAAAAAGGCATAATGAATATTATAATAGGAGGTTTTTATGAAGTTTGGATGTTGTCCTGTTGAAAAGGCAATAAAACTTATCGGCGGCAAATGGACTATACTGATATTGAGGGACCTTTTTACCGGCACAAAGAGGTTTGGCGAGTTAAGAAAGTCTCTAATCGGCGTCAGCCCAAAGACTTTGTCAGGTAGGCTGCGATATCTGGAAAAAGAGGGCATAGTTGCAAGAAAGATATTTCCAGAGGTGCCGCCGAAGGTTGAATATGCCCTGACCAAAAGGGGAAAGAGCCTCGGCGTGATTATAGAGAGCATGAGGGTATGGGGAGAAAAAAACCATAAGCAGTAATGAAAAATTATTGCAGCCTACCTACAATTCCGCTATACTTGACGGTGTGAAAGGGCATATTTAGCATTCGTAATTATATGGTTATATAATTATATAAAATTCAAAATAAAGCATACTTCAACATATATATATCAATGTTATATTTTTAAGCAATTGGAGGGTAATAAGCATGAGCAAGGCAGCTATTATTGATGAAGAAAAAATTATTAAAGTAAACAAGAGGGTCGTGTCTTGAAAAATAAGTTTTTGGATTATTGTTTTAAGAGTTGATTATACGCTTTTTATTTTGACGGAATAGCCTTTAAAATTCCTTGACTTATTAAATTTAATATATTATTATATTTAATAATGTGGCGTATCCAAGAATACTGTGATATAGAGAAGGTTTGCCGCAGGCTTCCGCCAGCAGTTGTCAAAAAATACGAGCTCTGGAAAGACATTATATTTAGGCATGGCCCGGAAAAGCTAAGAGAGTTCCCGGGATTCCATGACGAAAAATTAAAGGGAGAGCATGCGGGACAGCGTTCATCACGGTTGAGTTTACAATACAGAGTTATTTATTCTGTGCAGCGCGATATTGTTACTGTTTTCGTTTTAGAAATAACGCCGCATCACTATTAGGAGGATTTATGGGAACACAGAGGAATGCTGAATTTATTCCAGCAAAACCGCATATTGCGCTTACCACCGGCGAGGTTATTCGGATGCTTCGCGAATTGAAAGGTTGGACTCAGGCTGAACTTGCAAATCGCTGCGGTATTAACGCAACAAATATAAGCCTCCTGGAAAACGAAAAGGTGGAAATCGGAAAAAAGCGTGCAGAGCAGATAGCAAGGGCATTTGGCATCCATCCTGCCATTATCATGTTTCCCGAGCATGAGGGAAATGAAATCAAAAAAGTAGCCTAACAAAAAGTAAAAAAGGGTCGTGTCTTGAAAAATAAGTTTATTGATTATAGTTTTGAAACAGGCTGACACCTTTAGCCTGACGCCTTACAGCAAATCCCCTTGACACACCTTGATAGCAGGTGGTAAGATTAATTACAGATGATGTCAATGGTTATTGAAAAGCCTTTGAATAAATTGATAATTTTCCTTGCCACAGGCTTTTATGCAGGTTATCTTCCCTATGCGCCTGGCACAATCGGGAGCCTTATCGGAGTCGGGCTTTTTTTCATTATAAATAGACTGTCTCCTGTTTATTATCTGGGTGCCCTCTTCCTTCTTTTTACCCTTGGTGTTTATCTCTCTGATAGGGCAGAGGCTTTATTTGCAAGGGAAGATCCATCTCAGATTATATTTGATGAGATATTAGGACTTCTTGTTGCTATGGCGCTTATTCCAAATGGGATTGGATGGATAATTGCTGGTTTTTTTCTTTTCAGGTTCTTTGATATTTTTAAGCCGTACCCTATCAGGGATATTGAAAAAAGATTCAACGGCGGATTCGGGATCATGCTTGATGATGTTGCAGCAGGGATTTATACAAATATATTGCTGCAGGGTGTGAGGCTCTATGTGGGCTGAGCTTATTGCTGTAGGCTCGGAACTCCTTTCATGGGGTAAGGCAGAGACAAATTCTTTGTATATCTCAAAGCAGTTAAACCTCCTTGGCATTAATGTCCGCTTTAAATCAATTGTTGGAGATGCTGAATCAGATATTGAAGCTGTATTAAAGGCTGCAGTAAGCCGCTCGCAGGTTGTAATTATTACAGGAGGCCTTGGCCCAACAGAGGATGATTTAACAAGAAAGGCTGTTGCCAAGGCATTAAAAAGGGGGCTTGTTTTAAAAGAGGAGCTCATTGAAAAAATAAAGAAGCGGTTTGAATCAATGGGCAAGGCCATGCCTAAGAATAATGAAAGGCAGGCTCTGATGCCAAATAAGGCAGTTGTAATTGATAACCCAATCGGCACTGCCCCTGGTTTTGCAATTGAGCATGACAAAGTCATTATAATCTGCCTGCCAGGCGTCCCTGCTGAGATGCAGAGGATGTTTGAAGACGGCGCAGTCCCTCTTATTAAAAAAAGGATTAATGCATCAGAGGCTGTAAAACTTCGGATTATTAGAACCTGCGGTATTGCAGAGGCAAAGGTAGATGAGTTAATCGGCGATTTATATACAATAGATAAAAACATCAGGATTGGTCTTGCTGCAGATGAAAAGGGCGTTGATGTAAGGATAACATCCTCTAAGGCTTCAGAGATTGAGACATCAAGATTATTTGCAGAATTAGAGGAGAAGATTACAGCGAGGCTAAAAGACTATATATATGGTTTTGATAATGAAGAGATGGAGGAGATTGTTGTAAGGCTTTTAATGGAAAAGGGCGCTAAATTGGCAGTTGCAGAGTCCTGCACAGGCGGTCTGATTTCAAAGAGGTTTACAGATATATCAGGAAGCTCTGCCTGCTTTGACAGAGGGATTGTCAGTTACAGTAATGAGGCAAAGGTACAGATGTTAAAGGTTTCGTCTAAATTGATAGAGGAATATGGCGCTGTTAGTTCGCAAGTTGCAATGGCAATGGCAGAGGCTGCAAGGAAGATTTCAAACACAGAACTCGGCATCGGTGTAACAGGCATTGCCGGCCCGACAGGCGGCACCCCTGAAAAACCTGTGGGTCTTGTTTATATTGCCATTTCTGAAAAAGGGAAAGAGACAAGGTGCAAGGGATACAATTTTGCAGGTAATCGTGGGATGATACGAATGAAGGCTTCGCAGTTTGCCTTAAATATAATAAGGAGAGCACTGCTTAATATACAATGATTCGCTCTTTTATTTCTATTAACATACCAGATGAATTGAAAAAGGAGGCAAAGGCATTACAGGAGATGTTTAAAAAATGCGATGCAGATGTCAGATGGACAAGGATAGAAGCAATGCATCTTACATTAAAATTCTTAGGCAATGTTGAAGAAAAGCAGATTGAAGAGATAAAAATAATACTTAAAGAGATTGCTTTACAAACGCCTTTAATTAACATAAAATTAAATGGCGCAGGTGTATTTCCCAATCAGAAGTTGCCGAGGGTTCTGTGGGTTGACGTTATAGAGAATGATGGTATCCTTGATAACCTCCAGAAAAGGATGGATGCTGAATTATCAAAAATAGGTTTTGAAAAAGATAAGAGGGGGTTTAAGCCGCATCTTACGCTCGGCAGGATAAGGTCGCAAAAGGGCAGGGAGAGGCTTATTAAACTTTTAGAGGAGAATAAGGATAAAGAGTTCGGGGCTTTTACAGCAGAAGATATAAAACTAATGAAGAGCGAGTTGAGGCCAGAGGGTTCGGTTTATACTGAGTTGGCAAGGTTTGGGTTTGGAAGAAGTTGACATTTTAATCACCCTCCCCTTAATCCCCTCCCGTCAAGGGAGGGGAAAGAAAATTCCCTCTCCCCTTGCGGGAGAGGGTTAGGGAGAGGGGTATATAACATTAATTATTTACTTTTTAAGGAGGGATGCAAAAATGGCTGATAATAAGGATAAATTAAAGGCATTGGAGCTTACAATCTTACAGATAGAAAAGCAGTTTGGCAAGGGCTCTATTATGAAGCTTGGGGCAGATGAGGTTATTTCTGACATCCCTGCTATATCAACAGGCTCATTAGGCCTTGATATTGCGCTTGGTGTTGGAGGCATGCCGAGGGGAAGGGTGATAGAGATATTCGGGCCTGAATCATCAGGCAAGACAACATTGACGCTTCACATCATAGCAGAGGCGCAGAAGGCAGGCGGCACTACAGCCTTTATTGATGCAGAGCATGCCCTTGATGTTAACTATGCAAAGAAGCTCGGCGTAAAAACAGATGAGCTCTTAATATCTCAGCCTGATACAGGCGAGCAGGCGCTTGAGGTTACGGAGATGCTTGTAAGGAGCGGAGCAATTGATGTAATAGTCATTGATTCTGTTGCAGCGCTTGTGCCTAAGGCAGAGATTGAAGGCGAGATGGGCGACGCGCACATGGGCCTGCAGGCAAGGCTTATGTCTCAGGCGCTAAGAAAGCTTACAGCAGTAATAAGCAAATCCCAGACAACTGTTATCTTCATTAATCAGATTAGGATGAAGATAGGCGTGATGTTCGGGAATCCAGAGACGACAACAGGCGGCAATGCCTTGAAGTTCTATTCCTCAGTACGGCTTGATATCAGGAAGGTCTCTGCAATAAAAGAGGGCGAGGATGTTATAGGAAGCCGCGTGCGCGTAAAGGTTGTAAAAAATAAGATTGCGCCGCCGTTCAAGCAGGCAGAGTTTGATGTAATGTTTAATGAAGGCATCTCAAAGATGGGAGAGGTTGTGGACTTAGCCGTTGAAAAGAATATCATTGCAAAGAGCGGCGCATGGTATTCATATAAAGATGAGAGGATTGGACAGGGCAGGGAGAATGCAATAAAATATTTAAAAGATAATGTTGCTTCCGCAAATGAGATAGAGAGTAAGATTAAAGAAATGTTCGGCCTTGCAAACAGGCCAAAGGCAGAGGAGAAAAAGCAGGCAGCGCCAGCAGCAAAGGGGACTGCAGCGCCTAAGGCTGTGACGGCTTAATATAATAAATTGAAGCTGGGATAGGGGGAAACGGTGAAAGGGCGACAAAAAACTTCTTTCTCCGATTCACCCCTTCTCCGTTTCGCTTCCCAATTTAGGATATTTAACGGAGGTTTAAAAGATGAACATTAATGAACTCCTTAAAACTGCCTCTGAGCGCAGGGCATCTGATATCCACTGCAAGGTCGGCAGTCCGCCTGTGTTGAGGATTGACGGCAGGCTCACGCCAATGATAGAGCATAACAGGATTACGCAGGAGGATGCTGTATCAGTTGCTTTCGGCATTATGAGCAATCCCCAGAAGCAGAAGTTTAAAGAGAGAAATGAGCTTGACCTTGCATACAGCGTTCCAGGGCTTGGAAGGTTCAGGGTAAATGTCTTTCAGCAGAGAGGCACAATCGGCATTGTCTTCAGGGTTGTGCCTATGAAGATAATGACTGTTGAGGAGCTTAACCTTCCTCCTGTTATTGACAAACTTTCCACAGAGCAGAGAGGACTTATACTTGTTACAGGCACAACAGGCAGCGGCAAGTCCACTACACTTGCTGCAATGATTGACCATATCAATGCAAACAGGACAGAGCATATAATGACCATTGAGGACCCGATTGAATTTCTGCACAGGGATAAAAAGAGCATTGTTAATCAGAGGGAGATTGGAGTAGATACAGAGTCATTCAGCGGCGCATTAAGAAGCGCACTGCGCCAGGACCCGGATGTTATTCTTGTCGGCGAGATGAGGGACTTTGAGACCATATCAACCGCCTTAACAGCAGCAGAGACAGGCCACCTTGTTTTAAGCACACTTCATACAGTTGATGCAACAGAGACAATAAACCGTATAATTGCAGTCTTCCCGCCGTATCAGCAGAAGCAGGTGAGGCTGCAGCTTGCATCTATTTTAAAGGGTGTTATCTCAATGCGTCTGATACCAAGGGCAGACGGCAAGGGCCGTGTTCCAGCAGCAGAGGTTATGGTTGTAACAGAGACTATAAAGGAATGTATAATAGATGCAGACAAGACAAGGAAGATTCATGAATATATAACCGCAGGAACATCACAGTACGGCATGCAGACCTTTGACCAGGCATTGATGAACCTGTATATGAGGGAGCTTATTACATATGAAGAAGCGCTTCGCAGATGCACGAAACCCGAGGATTTTGCATTAAAGGTTAAGGGCATCCAGTCAACCTCTGACCTTGCATGGGATGCTGCTTCCAAAGGCGAGCGTGGGCCAAAGAAGGTTGACGAAGGCGAGGTAAAGATAGAGCGATTTGGCTCAGTAAAGTGAGTTTATGGTTTGGAAATATACAACTAAATGCAATGGCTTTTATCGTAATGATTTACTTATATAGAGATGTTTGCGGAGGAGCATTATTATGTCTTTAAAAGATAGGGTTGAATTGATAGAGCAAATTGAAAAGCACCGGAAATCTCGACTAATCTCTTATATTACAGGAGATCGTCAGCCTTTTGCAACAAAGATTGCTGACGATGTAATTCCTATGTTTGAACGACATCTTCAAAAGGTAGGAGAAAGTAATACTATTAGTCTGTTTTTGTATACGCGGGGCGGTGATATGTTAGCTCCCATTCGTCTTGCTAAACTCATCCGTAATTATTGTAAGAATTTTGAGGTGATTGTTCCATATAGGGCCCATAGTGCTGGAACCTTACTTGCTATGGGAGCAGATAAAATAGTAATGGGAAAGATGAGCGAATTAAGCCCAGTTGATCCTTCAACGGGACACCCGTTTAATCCTAAAAATCCGCTGAACCCCCAACAGCCTATAGAGATCAGTGTTGAAGATGTTAATTCATATTTTCTCTTTGCAAAAGAGAAGGCTGGTGTTAAGGATGAACGGATGGGAGAGATATATACACAACTGACAGCGCATTTACATCCCCTTGCTATTGGACATGTTTATAGAGGTTATAGGATGTCCAAAATGATAGTTGAACGGTTATTGAAACTTCATATGAATGCAGAGAAGGATGCCAAGAAAATAGAGAGAATTATCGATAACCTGACAAATCTTATCTGCATACATCATTATCCTATAACAAAGGATGAAGCTAAACAGATTGGTTTAAAAATTGATGAATGCAAAAAAGATGTTGAGAAAAGTGTGTGGCAGTTGTATGAGAGCTACGCTCAAGAGATGGAATTGGAAAATCCCTTTAACCCTGTGGAGGCATTAGGCGACTTAAATGAAAAGGATTTTGTATGCTCAGGCGCTTATATTGAAAGTAGAGATACCTCTAATGCCTTTATGTTTCGTGGTAAACTCCAAAAGATTCAGCAGCCCACGGGGCAAATGGGAGTAAATGTAAATGTTCAATCTTCGAAATGGGAGGTGATATAGATGATTAGAAATACAACCAGCAATTTAGGAGAAAAATTTGTCAGAAGTCAGTCCTCAGCAACTTATGGCATGCCCATGAATTTTGAAGATTTTGCTCAACACCATTTTACTTATTTGGTGACTATACCTTCATTAATAGAAGAGTCTATTGAGATAAGAGAACAGAAAATAGATGAACTTAAAGAAAGAAGAATAATTGCGTCTTTAAAGATGGATGAAAGAAGAAAAAGATTGGGACCTATTGATATAAAAGTTGCAGATTTGATTAAGGAAGCCAGAGAAAAAAGAGTAAAAGATATCCTTGGAGAAGATAAGTAGTTAATATGAAGAGGATTGTAATTGATGCAAGTGTTGCAACTAAGTGGCATTTAGACGATGAGGAATTTATTGACGAGGCCATTGCAATAAAAGATGCCTTCTTAGAAAACAAAATTGAATTAATTGCTCCATTTATATTACCAGTAGAGTGGGCAAATGCTATAAACATAGCTATAAAGCGTCAGCGTTTTCCTGAAGAAGAATGGAAAGATGCTTTAGGTGAGATTGAAGATATGCAGATTTCTGTTATAAATCGCCATGGTTTACTATTTTCTGCATGGGCTACTGCACGACGATTTGATAAATCAATTTATGATGGGATGTATATCGCCTTGGCAGAAGCTGAAAATTGTGATTTGATTACAGGTGATAGGAGATTATTCAATAGTGTTAGAGGCCATCTCTCATGTGTAAAGTGGGTAGGTGATTTTATGATATAAGATTCGGTAATCAAAAAAGACCCGGTACAGTTTATGACTGATGAAACAAAGAAGGCAAAAGATGCTGCCTATAGATTTCTCTCTTACAGGCAGAGGAGCAAGAAGGAATTAATTGATAAATTAAAAGAAAAGAAGTTTTCAGATAATACAATTGAAGATGTAGTTCATGGTTTAGAGGAATATAATTATATCAATGATGCTGACTTTGCCTTCAACTGGGCAGAGGGCAGGATGCGCACAAGACGTATAGGCCCGATAATTCTCCGCAGTGAGCTGCTAAAAAAAGGCATATCAAAAGATATTGTAGATAAAACTTTAAAAGAGATATATAATAAGTACAGTGAAAGGTCCCTTGCAATTGATGCATTAAATGCAAAAGCCAGATTATTAAAAGATATACCAGAAGAGAAGAAGAAACGAAGGCTTTACGGTTTTTTAATGCAAAGGGGCTTTTCATACGAAATAATAAACGAAATTTTGGGAGGTGACTGTTTAGCAGTTTAGAGTAAACTGCTAAACATCATTGAAAATTGTAAATTGCAAAATAAAAAATGCAAATTTAAAAAGAAGAAGTCCTAAAATTTTACAATTTTCAATTTAAAATTTGCATTTTGCATTGAAGTTTAGGCATTCGTAATAATGACTAAACTGTTACTTTGGGAGAGATGGTGATTGAAATCAAAGGAGCTTAGAAACAGTTTTATAAATTATTTTGTTCAAAAGGGGCATACCCATGTATCAAGCTCTTCACTCATTCCGTTTTCTGATCCTACGCTCCTTTTTACAAATGCCGGCATGGTTCAGTTCAAATCTGTATTTACAGGAAATGAAAAGAGGGAATACAGAAGGGCGGTAAGTGTCCAGAAGTGCATAAGGGCTGGCGGCAAGCATAATGATTTGGAAAATGTTGGAAGGACAGCAAGGCACCATACATTTTTTGAGATGCTTGGGAATTTTTCCTTTGGCGACTATTTTAAGGAAGAGGCCATTGAAATGGCGTGGGAGCTTCTGACTGAGGTTTTGAAATTGCCAAAGGAAAAACTGTATGCAACTGTATATGAAAAGGACGATGAGGCAGAGGCAATCTGGAGGGATAAAATAGGTGTCCCGATAGAGCGGATTGTGAGGCTCGGTGAAAAGGACAACTTCTGGCAGATGGGCGATATTGGCCCATGCGGTCCTTGCTCTGAGATATTAATTGATCAGGGGCATGATGTTGGCTGCGGCAGGCCTGAGTGCAAGGTTGGGTGCGATTGCGACAGATTCCTTGAGATTTGGAATCTTGTTTTTATGCAGTATGAAAGATTAAAGGATGGAAGATTGATGCCTCTGCCAAAGCCGAGCATAGATACAGGCATGGGCATTGAGAGGCTTGCTGCTGTATGTCAGGGCGTAAAGAGTAATTATGACAGCGACCTCTTTAAATCTATAATTGCCTCTATAGCTGAGTTGTCAGAAAAGAGCTATGGAAAAGAAAACAAGACCGATGTATCCATCAGGGTCATTGCCGACCATATAAGGGCTATTACATTCGCAATATCAGATGGCGTAATGCCTTCAAATGAGGGCAGGGGCTATGTATTAAGAAGGATAATGCGCCGTGCAGCAAGGCATGGAAAATTTCTTGGGATTGACGAGCCGTTTATGTACAGGCTTACAGGTATTGTGGTTGATTTAATGAAGTCTGCGTATCCTGAATTGACTGACACACACAATTATGTCTCCCGCGTTGTGTTGAGCGAGGAGGAGAGGTTTATTAATACTTTGGATTACGGCTTAAAGGTTGTTAATGAGATAATAAACAGATTAAAAACAGAAAAGAAGAATAATATTTCTGGCAAAGACCTTTTTAAGCTTTATGACACCTTTGGCTTTCCCCTTGATTTAACAGATGACATTGCAAAGGAGCATGGTTTTTCTATTGATGAGGCAGGCTTTTATTCTGAGATGAATGAGCAGAAGGAGAGGGCGAGAAAGTCATGGGTCGGCGCTGAAGAGGCAAAGGCAGCATCTGTTTATAAAGAGGCTATAGGCAGCCTCAAGCCAACAGAATTTGCAGGCTATGATAGATTAGAAGTTCAAGGCATTGTATTGGCAGTCATCCATAAAGACAAAAAGGTAGATAAGGCATCTGAAGGTTCAGATGTGGAAATTGTTTTAGACAAAACACCTTTTTATGCAGAGGGCGGCGGCCAGACCGGAGACATCGGGATAATCTTTGGCGATGGCTGGAAGGTAGAGGTTACAGATGTCAGGAAGCCTGTTCCAGCAATCTTCGTGCATAAGGGAAGGGTTTTAAGAGGCGAGATAAAGACCGGCGACAAGGCATCTGCAAAGGTTGATGAGCAGGGAAGATTAGCAACTGCAAGGAATCATACTGCAACGCACATCCTTCATTCTGTGCTTAAATATGTGCTCGGCGACCATGTTAAGCAGGCAGGCTCTCTTGTTTCAAAGGAGAGGCTCAGATTTGATTTCACACACTTCTCCTCAATTGACAAAAGAGATTTAGACAGGATTGAAGAGCTTGTAAATGAGAGGATAAGGGAGAATACAGATGCATCAGTATCTGTTATGCCCATTGATGAGGCAGTGAATTCAGGCGCTACAGCATTGTTTGGCGAAAAATACGGAGAGAGGGTGCGGGTGGTTTCAGTAGGCGATTTCAGCAAAGAGCTCTGCGGTGGAACGCATATTTCTGCTGCCGGTGACATAGGATTTTTTAAGATAATTGGTGAAAGCAGTGTTGCTGCTGGCGTCAGAAGGATTGAGGCATTAACAGGCGCAGAGGCATACAAATATATAAAACAGCAGGAAGATGCAATCAGGAACCTATCAGAGACGCTGAAGGCTGCTCCTTCTGATGTTGTTGCGAAGGTTGAGAAGCTGAACCTGCTTTTAAAGGAAAAGGAAAAGGAGATAGAAAGGTTAAAGGGAAGGCTCTCATCTTCTCAGGCAGGCGATATTATTGCAGAGGCAAGGGTAATTGAAGGGGTCAGGGTTTTGTCTAAAAAGGTTGACGGCCTTGATATGAAAGACCTCAGGACATTCGGCGATTCATTAAGGGATAAGATCAAGTCAGGGATTATTGCGCTCGGCTCTTCAAAGGAAGGCAAGGTTTCTATTATTGTTATGGTGACAAAGGAAATACAGGAAAAATATAGCGCAGTATATATTGTAAAGGAGATAGCAGGCATAGTAGGCGGCAGCGGAGGCGGCAGGACTGATATGGCGCAGGCAGGCGGCAAGGATGCCGGCAGGCTTGATGAGGCAATGGAGAAGGTTTATTCAGTGGTAGAAGGCATTAGCAAACTCAGCAGTAATATTAACCGGTGAGATAAAAAAGGAGGTGGCGTTATGACAATGTTGGATGTAATAAAAAAGGCGATGATGATTGGATTAGGCGCGCAGGAAAAGGCAAAGGAGCTTGTAGATGAGCTTGTAAAAAAGGGCGAGCTGAGCAAGAGCGAAGGCGCAAAGCTGTTCAAGGAATTTGTTTCAAAGACAGAAGAGAATACAAAGACCATGGAAAAGAATGT
>ERZ1292623.1030-Hain-H51-01um-R1-1030-length-27827-cov-13_pt1 | contig 22062 bp, 16 predicted proteins | sample MGYA00564398_ERZ1292623 | MGnify/ENA primary metagenome ERZ1292623 (study PRJEB36523, sample SAMEA6512633) | groundwater metagenome | collected 2019-01-07 | study: AquaDiva: Metagenomics assemblies of 32 groundwater samples | reverse complement strand
AACATTCCATAACGATATTTAAATTCATCTGTACCTAAAATTACATATCGCAATTCTGTGCCAAGTTCTTCTTCTACTGTTTTTATAAAACTAATAAATTTTTTAAAATCTATATCGTCCCCTACCACCATAATATCTGCTCGCGCATCGGATATATTTAAAAATGTGCCGGTGATTATAGCTAATTTTATTTTACCAATTCTAACAAGCCCGCGCTCTATTTTGGGAAAAGATGGCGGAGATATTTTTAAAACTAAATTTTTAAGATCGTCTAAATATGGCCAGCCTTGATTAAGCTGATAATATTTTTCTGCATGATTAATATTCCTCTTTAGAGTTTTGGATTTATTTTTCTTCTTTGCAGAAATTTTCTTACTTGCTTTTCTTATGTGTTTTTTTACCATTGCCGTTTATTTTTTTTAATATGCCCGATTTAGTAAAAAACAAAATAAGTTTTTCTGCTTCTCTTTTTTTGATGCCTGTTCTTTTCACAATATCTTTCATTGAAAGAATAAGCTGCGGATGCTGTAAAAAAAGCTTTAAAAGCTTAGCCTTTACACCAAATAACTGCTCTAGAATGTTATTACTATTTAATGCCATTTTGATTTTTAATTGTGTATAGTATAGCAACATAGGTGGCATTGTAAAGTTAAGTAAAATACGCCTATAATACTTTATATGCAGGGTTCTAATTTCTACCCCGAAGAACTAACTATCCTAGATAAAACAAATCTTGGCTCAAGTTATGCCGAGACTTTTGTTTTTGTGCCTTCTAATAAAGACGAATCTCAACTAGGCAGTCTTTTTATAGTAGCTGAAGCTTCTTCTAATAAACCAAAAAAAGAAAATGCCGAACTTATAAGCGAGATGACTACCGTAATAAAAAATGAGTATTATCAAAATACTTTAGTTACACCAATGTCAGCCTTAAAATTTTCTTTAAAAAGAGTTAATAGTCTTTTAACTAGTAAAAAAAATTGGGTAAACACAGCTTCCGCTTTAAAACTCAAAATACTTATAGTCTCGCTTAAAGAAAATAAATTGCATATTGCCCGACTAGGTGATGCTACTGCTTTTGTTTTAAGAAATGGCAACCTTCAATCTATAGTTGCTGGTTCTAATAATCAAAATTCCAGTAATTTTTCTTTTGAAAATATTATAAGCGGAGAACTTCTACCAAACGATCACGTATTATTAGCCACCAACCAAATTTATAAAATTGATGAAAAAGAAATAGCTAAAAAGTTACAAGAAAAGATAATAGCAAGTTATCTTTCTAAAAATAACGGTGGTATAAAAAGTTTGGCACTGATAAGCCTGCATCCCGTTAAAGACGGCAAACCGTCTTTAACGCAAACCCCTTCTTTGCCCTCACTCATATCCATAAATAATACAGAAGCCAACATACCCGATAACAATGCACCAGAAAGAAATGTATCTAAAATATTTAAACTTGGTATTGTAATAACTATTTTAATTGTAGCAATTTCTTCTATAACCATCGTATCTATTAAAATAAAAAACGAAACATCACAAAACAAAAAGGAAGCCGAGCAATTATTACAAGAAGTATCCGATATAAAGACCAAAATAAACGACCTACTGGCTACCAATAACGAAACCGAAGCTAACGAACTTTTAGTTTCTGCTCAAGCCAAACTAAACCGCTTAGCCCAGCTCGATTATTTTAAAACAACCCGCTCTACTTTGGCTGTGGACATAAATAAAATTTATAAAGAATTAAGCAAAGAAGAAAACATAAACAAAATAAATAAAGTTTTTGATTTAGAAAATAATTCTGTAAGTTTTGAACCGACCAAAATTGCTTTGGGTAAAAATAAAATATTTGTACTAAGTGGTGAAAACTTTTATAAATTTGATTTTAATAAAGCCGAAGGTGTTTTTGATTCTATAGAAAAAGGCAGCCAGCTAGTTGCATCCTTATTAAAACCAGAAGATCCTAATTCACAACTTCTTATAACCCAAGATAAGATAATGGAAGAAAAAGGAGATTCCGAAAATAAAACTTATTGGATACGACCCGAAAATTTTCCCGCCATAAAAGATGTAGCGATTTATAGTAATTCTTTCTATCTCTTGAGTGAAGATGGCTTAATTTATAAACTGCCATTTACTGTATCATCAACCACGGATATTATCTTTAATGAAACTGAGTTATGGACTAAAAAAAACCTAACCCCTAGTGGTGAGTCACTAATCACTAATCTCGCCGTTGAAGGTTCAGTTTTTGGATTATCCAATAAAAATACTTTAGTAGAACTTATAAATGGCGATATTAAAAATAAAAAGGTTTTCTTGGAAAACATAAGCCAAATTTTTACTTCGCCTTCGCATAAAAATATATATCTTTTAAGCCAAGACGATGGCTTAATAATAGTTTTAGATAAAGACTTAAACATTAAAAAAAGACTTAACCACAACGAACTTGTCAGGGCTAAGTCTTTTATTGTTAATTCTCAAGAAAGAATTATATATTTTCTAAAAGGTAAAACAGTCTACAGCTTTGAAATCTAGCTTTCAGCTTCATTAGCTTCTTTAGTTTTTAGGAATTTCCTAAACCAGCTAAAGAAGCTAACAAGCTAACGAAGCTTATTTGATTTCTGCCTTTGCACCTGCTTCTTCTAATTTCTTCTTCATTTCTTCGGCTTCGGCTTCGGCCACGCCTGTTTTTATAACCTTAGGCGCACCATCAACTAAATCTTTGGCTTCTTTAAGACCAAGGCTAGTAAGTTCTCGCACAACTTTAATAACCGCAATTTTTTGCACACCAGCTTCTTTTAATTCAACATCAAAAGTTGACTTTTCCTCCGCCGCGTTTGACGCGGTTCCACTATTACCACCACTCATTGCAACTGGAGCGGCAGCCGACACGCCAAACTTAACTTCTAAAACTTTAACCAACTCGGCTAATTCCATTACATTCATTTTTTCTACAGTTTCTACCAAATTTTTAAACTTGGCAGGAATTTCTACATTGTTTTTTATTTCTTCCATATTATTTTTATTTTAGCTTTCAGCTTTTAGCTTCACTAGCTTTTAGAATTTACTAACTAGCTAATGAAGCTAACAGCTAACGAAGCTGATTTTTATTTTTTACTAATTCCATCTAACACTCTCGCAAACCCACTCACCGGCGACATCAAAAGCTGAACAACTTGTGAAAGTAAAACCTCTCTTGTTGGTAATTGAGCCAAACTTATAACTGCATTCTTTAACATCTTCTCCCCCATTAAGAACCCGCCCAGTATTGCTAATTTCTTTGTTTGCAGAGAAAACTTATAAACAATTTTTGCCATAACTGCATCTAATTCGCCACTTGTGGTAGACGAACCACTTGTGGTGAGCGGAGCCGAACCATAAACTATTGCAACTGAATTTTTATGGTCCGAGAAATCCATTTCCTCTCTACCTGATTTCTTAAAAGCAAAAGTTAAAAGAGATTTTTTAAGCGCTTTAAACTTTATACCTTCTTTTTTTAGATCTTTCTTTAAAGCTATAATTTCGCCCATATTTAAAGCAGAAAAATCAACAAAAAGAATACTGGCATTATTTTTTAATATATCGGCTAACTCTTCTACTAACTTTATTTTTTGAGCTTTTGTTAACATAATAATAAGTTTTCGCTAATATACTAATTTGCACGAATATAGCTAATAAAAACGCTCCGCAGCTTGCGGAGCGAAAAAACCCATAAGTAAAGGTTTTTGTTCGCTCGACGGGACTTAACTTTAACGCCCGTTTTCTACGCAAACTTAAGGTGTTGCAATACTAGCACAAGGGACTAAAGCAGGTCAAGATTAGCTGCATTAGCTTCATTAGCTTGTTAGCTGGTTAGGAAATTCCTAAAAACTAAAGAAGCTGAAAGCTAACGAAGCTAATTATAAGCTATTCTCTAAACCCCGTACCGGCAGGAATTAATCGGCCTACTATAACATTTTCCTTTAAGCCTCTTAAGCCATCTTCTTTAGCTTCAATAGCAGCATTTATTAAACTACGAGCTGTTTCTTGGAATGACGCGGCGGAAAGGAAACTTTCTGTAGTTAATGACACCTTAGTTATACCCAACAATAATTGTTCATATGTAGCCTTTTTCATCTTTCCCCCCCCTTGCCCCGAGCTTGTCGAGGGATTTTTATCCACCTTGTCCAACTTGGCATTTTCAGACCAAACCTGCCATTTCTCGGAAACTTCACCTGGTAAAAGCTTGGTATCACCTGGATCTAAAATTCTTACGCGTGACAACATTTGTCGCGCAATAACTTCTAAATATTTTTCGTTAATAGAAGCGCCTTGAGTAACATAAATAGTCTCAACTTCTTTTACAATGTAACGCTCCACAGCTTCTTGCCCAGCTAAAGCGAATAAATCTTGTAGGTTTAAATTACCTTCCGAAATTTGCGAGCCCTTAGCAATCAAATCGCCTTTTTCAACAAATACACTCACATTCACCGGTAAACTATATTCTTTAATATCATCTTTGCCAGATTTTGTTTCAACTCTAATTTTAATTATTTTTTGATTACCCTGCGAAGAAACTTCTTCTACCTTGCCATCGTATTCCGAAATTATAGCCTGTCCCTTTGGCGGACGAACCTCAAAAACTTCTTCTACACGAGGCAAACCCTGTGTAATGTCGGAAACTCCAGCCACACCTCCAACATGAAAAGTTCTCATGGTAAGCTGTGTGCCTGGTTCACCAATAGCTTGAGCCGTTACAATACCCACCGCCTCACCCATTTTTACCAAAGAGTTTGAACCAAGATCGTAACCAAAACATTTAGCACAAATTCCTTTAATACTTTTACACCTTAAGACTGAACGTAATTTAAGTTGTTTAAGTTCGGCATCATCAATTTTTTTAGCTTGATCACGATTAACAAGTTCGTTCTTTTTTACAATAACTTTACCAGAAGAATTTTTTATATCTTCGGCCACCGCGCGTCCCAAAGCCCTCTCACCCAAAGACATTTTAATATCATCACCATCTTCCTTATATTTAATTACGCCTTCGGTGTCGCCACAATCATCTTCGCGCACCACAACATCTTGGGCTACATCCACCAAACGACGAGTTAAATAACCAGCCGCCGCAGTCTTTAAAGCAGTGTCGGTTGTACCTTTTCTAGCACCGTGCGTAGAAATAAAATATTCCAAAACATTAAAACCTTCTTTAAACGATGGGATAATTGGCAGTTCGATGGTTTCTCCAGCGGGGTTAATAACCACACCTTTCATACCAGCCATCTGAGTTAACTGACTAATGTTACCACGCGAACCCGAATCAAAAATCATAAATACTGGGTTCGCTTTATGCATTGTTGGCGGAACTAATTTAGCAATTTGTTCTTTGGTTTTATGCCAAACAGAGATAGATTTTGATTTTCTTTCTTCCAAAGTTAAAAGACCGTGCATAAAGTGTTCACGAATTTTTTCTACCTCCTTCATAGCCACCGCTATAATAGCTTCCTTTTCTTCTGGAACTATAATATCGTTCATGCCCCAAGAAATTCCACTGCGTGTTGAATAATCAAAACCAAGATCTTTAATATCGTCCAACATTTTAACAACTTCTGGTTGAGGAAAATTCTGAATAACCTCGCTGGTTAGTTTAACCAACTTTTTACGGTTCATTGTTTCGTTAATATAAGGAACTTCTTTTGGTAAAATTTTATTAAACAAAATTCTACCAACCGATGTTTCCATAAATTCTCCACCAGATTTGGCAAATCTAACTTTTATTTTTGCGCGTAAATCTACTTCGTTAAAATCGTAAGCTAAAATAGCCTCATTAGCCGAACCAAATGTTTTACCTGCCCCTTTTAATCCCGTTCCACCCTTTTCTCCCGTTTCCCCCTCTGATGTCATCCAGTAAATTCCAAGAACCATATCTTTTTGCGGATCCACAATAGCTTCGCCGGTAGAAGGTTTTAACAAGTTTTTAGACGAAAGCATTATTTCCTTAGCTTCTTTTTGAGCTATATCGGAAAGTGGCAAGTGCACGGCCATTTGGTCGCCGTCAAAATCGGCATTAAAAGCTTGGCACACCAAAGGATGAACTTGGATAGCAGAACCCTCGATCAATATAGGTTGAAAAGCCTGAATACCTAAACGGTGCAATGTTGGCGCGCGGTTAAGCAAAATAACTCTATCGGCAATTACTTCTTCTAAAGATTCCCAAACAATATCAACCTCGTCTTCTATTAAGCGTGAAGCGTTACGGATATTGGAAGCCACTTCTTTTTGGTAAATAAGTTTATGAATAACAAATGGTTTAAAAATTTCTAAAGCCATTCTCTTAGGTAACCCAGCTTGATGAAGTTTCAAACCAGGACCCACCACAATAACCGAACGACCAGAATAATCCACGCGTTTACCCAAAAGGTTTTGACGGAATCGGCCTTGCTTACCTTTCAACATATCGGCGAGAGATTTGAGAGCGCGCTTACCACCACCAGCCGTAGTCGCTGTAGGTTCACTGCCACGATGTGCCGAATTATCTATTAGCGCATCCACCGCTTCCTGCAACATTCTTTTTTCGTTTCTAACAATAACTTCTGGAGATTTGAGTTCTATAAGTTTCTTTAAACGATTATTACGGTTAATAACACGCCTGTATAAATCATTAACATCAGAAGTAGCATATCTACCACCATCTAATGGAACCATTGGGCGTAAATCTGGCGGAATAACAGGTAGAACCGAAATAAACATCCACTCTGGGCGAAGTTTATTTCTACTTAAAGATTCAACCAGCCTTAAACGACGCAATATTTTCTTTTTATCGCCGGTTTCGTCTATGTCTCCTAATTTCTTTAAAACTTCATTCTTAAGTGCTTCTAAATCCATTTGTTCAAAAATTCTTCTAACAGCCTCGGCGCCAATATCAGCTTTAAAAACTTCGCCATATTTTACCGAAAGATCATAATATTGAGCTTCGGAAATAACCTGAAATTTTTTAATTTTATTTAACTCATCTACCGCAGTATCACGTAACGATTTAAGTTCACGCTGACCGCCTTTAGTTGTTTGAAGTTTTAATTTGGTTTTATATTCTTTCTCTATTTCGGATAAAACATTTAAGCGAGCTTCTTCATCTACTTCTATTATTATATAAGCTGCAAAATAAATTACTTTTTCTAATTCTTGAACACCCAGATTAAGCAATAAACCCATTTTTGATGGTAAACCGCGTAAAAACCAAATATGGCTAACCGGCGCCGCCAAAGTTATATGCCCCATTCTTTCACGCCTAACAATGGCCCGAGTTACCTCTACTCCGCATTTATCGCAAACAATACCCTTATATCTTATACGGCGATATTTTCCGCAATAACATTCCCAATCTTTGGTAGGGCCAAAAATCGCTTCCGAAAATAAACCTTCTTTTTCGGGTTTTTGGGTGCGGTAATTTATGGTTTCTGGTTTTATAACTTCGCCATAAGACCAGCCCAAAATATCGTCGGGCGAAGCCAAACGTATTCTTATAGCTTTAAAATCTTTTAAATTTGGTGGAATGGATGTTTTTGGCATGTGTTAGCTTTTAGCTTTCAGCTTCTTTAGTTTTTAGGTCTAACCTAACAAGCTAATGAAGCTAACGAAGCTAATTTTTACAGGCTTTTAACTTTCTATTTTGAATTCTTCTTTTATATTTTCTCTAATTTCACTGGGCGGGAGGACCTCTTCCCCGATAAGTTCTACGTTAAGCCCCAAGCCTTTCATTTCATTTACCAAAACAAAAAATGAAGCTGGAATATTAGGAGTTCTAATTGTCTCTCCCTTAATAATACTTTCGTAAGCATAACCACGGCCAACCACATCGTCCGATTTAATCGTTAACATTTCCTGCAAAATATTGGCAGCGCCATAACCTTCCAAAGCCCAAACTTCCATTTCTCCAAACCTCTGACCACCAAATTGAGCTTTACCGCCCAAAGGTTGTTGAGTAATAAGCGAGTATGGCCCAATAGAACGCATATGCAACTTGTCTTCAACCAAGTGGTTAAGTTTCATCATATAAATAATTCCCACTGTAACTGTTTGAGAAAACCTTTCGCCTGTTTTACCATCGTGTAAAACTACTTTACCATCTTCGGGTAAACCAGCCTCTTTAAGTTCGGCTCTAATTTCGTCTTCAGTAGCGCCCGCCAAAGCTGGCGTAGCCGCCCTTATGCCTTTGGCTTTCATAGCCCAACCCAAATGAGTTTCTAAAATTTGACCAATGTTCATACGACTAGCCACACCTAATGGATTTAAAATAATATCTACACTTCGGCCATCTTCCATATACGGCATTTCTTCTTCTGGTAAAATCATAGAAATAACACCTTTGTTGCCGTGTCTACCGGCTAATTTATCGCCTACTGAAACTTTTCTGTATTCTGCAACTTCTACTTGAATTGTTTTTATAACGCCAGCCGGAAGTTTATGACCTTTATCACGTTCAAAAATTTTAATACCAACTATTCTACCCATTTTGCCGTGGGGTAAATGCAACGAGGCGTCTTTAACATCGCGAGCTTTTTCACCAAATATGGCACGCAATAATCTTTCTTCGGCGGTAAGATCGGCTTCACCTTTAGGAGAAATCTTGCCCACTAAAATATCGCCTTGACCCACTTCGGCACCAATGCGCACAATACCTTCTTCGTCTAAATCTTTTAATTTTTCTTCGGAAACATTGGGAATATCGGGCGTAGTAATTTCTGGTCCAAGTTTTGTTTCGCGCACATCTATAGAATAACTTTCAATGTGAATGGAGGAAAAAATATCTTGCTGTACAATTTTTTCCGAAAGTATAATAGCGTCTTCAAAGTTTCCGCCACGCCAACTCATAAAAGCTACTGTTAAATTTTGACCCAAAGCCAAAGCGCCATCTTCGGTAGAAATACCATCAGCTAAAACTTCGCCTTTTTTAAACTTGGCTCCTTTGGACAGGCGAGGAAATTGGTTTAAAGAAGTATATTGGTTGGAACGCACAAAATTATGCAAATTATATTCTACTATTTCGCCACCGCCCTTAACTGTTTCGGTATGAATAATTTTAAGCTCACCCCGCATCTTATCCTTAACCGACTTTACATATTTAACCTTAATTCTTTTACCATCTACAGCTTCAATTTCTCCGTCTTCTTCAGCTAAAATTACATAACCCGAATCCTGCACAGCTCTTTCTTCGGCGCCGGTGCCAACCAAAGGCACTTGCGGTTTTACACAAGGCACAGCTTGGCGTTGCATATTAGAACCCATCAAAGCACGGTTAGCATCGTCATGCTCCAAGAAAGGAATAAGCGAGGTGGCGATACTAATAATTTGTTGAGGTGAAACATCCATCAACTGAACTTTATTTTTTTCAACTAACGTCGGTTCGGTCAAATGGCGAACCTGAACAAGTTCGTCTAAAAAATTACCTTCGGCATTAACCTTAACTCCGCCGTGAGCAATATAATATTGCTCTTCGTCTAAAGCGTTAAGATATTTTATTTCGTCGGTTATTTTTCCATTTTTAATAACCCTGTATGGAGTTTCTATAAATCCAAATTCATTTAATCTGGCATACGAAGCAAAATATTCTACCAAACCAATGTTTGGCCCTTCTGGTGTTTCAATAGGACAAATTCTGCCGTAGTGCGAAGTATGCACATCGCGAACTTCAAAACCAGCTCTTTCGCGAGCCAAACCCCCAGGCCCTAATGCGGAAAGACGGCGCTTGTGTTCCAATTCCGCCAAAGGATTTACTTGATCCATAAACTGCGACAACTGCGAAGAAGCAAAAAATTCTTTTACTACCGCAATAAGCGGGCGGGCGTTTATAAGCTGGGCTGGTGTAATTGTAGTTACATCCAGCGTAGACATTCTGTCTTTAGCAATTCTTTCTAAACGTGCAAAACCTAATCTTAATCTTTGCTGAACCAACTCGCCCATAGCGCGAACTCGGCGATTGCCTAAATGGTCAATGTCGTCGGCTTTAGGAGGTTGTTCGTTATTTAATTTTATTATTTGAGAAATAATAGCTACCAAATCTGCTATATGCAAAACTCTGTCGCTGGAATTTTTATTTAAATCTTTTTCTTTAAGAAAAGATTTATGCTTGGCATCTTCTCCATCTCTTATAGCTTGTAATCTTTGTTCCATTTTCCATCGGCCAACTTCGGACAGATCGTATCTAGAACTACCAAACATAGCGTCTATTAAACTCTTGGCATTTTCGGCGGTAGCCATATCGCCTGGGCGAATACGTTTATATACCTCTATGTAAGCATCGCTCTGATTCTTTGCAATGTCTTTAGCTAAGGTATTTTTTATATAAGAAACATCAACCGATGTATCGTGCTTTTTAAAAGCATTTATTATATCTTCATCCTCTACCAAACCAAAAATTCTAAACAAAGAAGAGACAGGGACTTTACGTTTCCTATCTATTTTTACAGAAATTATTCCATCAAAATCAGTTTCAAATTCTAACCAAGCGCCTCGGTTAGGTATAATCTTAGCGCCAAATTGATTTTTATTTTTTGGATTTTGAACAGTAAAGAAAACACCCGAAGAACGTATCAACTGCGAAACAATAACCCTCTCTACGCCGTTAATAATAAAGGTGCCACGAGAAGTCATTAAAGGAAAATCACCCAAGTAAATTTCTTGTTCCTTTATTTCGCCAGTATGTTTATTTTTTAATCTAGCTTTTAATCTTAGGGGAGCTTCGTAAGAAGTAAGATGTTCTCTGGACTGGTCTTGAGAATATTTTGGTTCATCAAAATAGTAGTCGCCAAAAGAAAGCTCTAAATTGCTTCCGGTATAATCTTCTATAGGAGAAACTTCTTGAAATATTTCGGCAAGCCCCTTACTCAAAAACCATTTATATGAGTTTATTTGAACCTCTAAAAGGTTGGGTAGCGGGAATGGTTTGTACTTATACGAGGAGAAGATTTTTTTCTTCATAAATATTTTTTCCAATATTACCTATTTACAAAACCAAAAAACAGACACAAAAAATCCCAACACCCATTGGGTTTATCAAGGTGTGTCTATTAACACTCTCTGCTTTTTGACGCGAGAGCCGAATAATTCATTTATATTTCTCTCCCACAGCTATTAGACTGCGGGTATTTCGATGTTCTGCAAAAACTTGCAAAACTCCCAAGATTTAATATCAATACCAGTATAATCTGTAAAGTGCTTACGAGTCAAGTAGCACCATATCCCTATCGGATCCTTTATAGTATATCCTTGCCTTCATAGCTTGAACTATACCCACGCCAACACACAAACTTACCAAATTAGAGCCCCCGTTTGAAACAAAAGACAAAGGAATACCTGTAATAGGCAAAAAACCTAGGTTTGCACCTATATTTATAACAAAATGAGTGCTTAAAACAACAACTATACCTGCTATAAACAGCTTAGAAAAGTTATCCGAAGCTAATAATATATTCCTATAAAACCTATAGAATATTATAAACCAACCCAACATAAGTGTGCCTATACCCAAAAGACCAAGTTCTTCGCCTATGGCAGCAAATATAAAATCAGTCTCATATTCGGGTAAAAACCCAAGGCGTGTTTCGGTGCCCCTACCTATACCCTTACCAAATAGCCCTCCGGAACCTATAGCTATCATAGCTTGCCTACTTTGATAAGAACCTCCCAAAGGGTCTCTGTCTGGATAAATAAAACTAGTTATTCTATTTTTTTGGTAATCGGCTAAACCATAATTCCACATAGCGAGCATAGCTATTAAAACTAAAAACACTATCGCCAGCACCTGTTGTGTTTTAATTCCAGCGAGTAGTATCATGCCAAACCACAAAACCAAAAGTATAACTGCCGAACCTAAGTCTGGATGTATAAGCACTAGCCCGGCTGGAATGCCAGCATATAAAAAAGAAATAATTATATTTTTCCACCTATGAAGCTCTATAAAACGGGAAGAAAAATATTTTGCTAAAACTGCAACTAAAATAATCTTAACCAGCTCCACTGGTTCAAAATTAAAAACACCAAACCTAAACCAACTGGTTACCCCTCTAACTTTAGCTCCAATAGCAAAAAGAATAAAAAGTAAAACTAAGCCGAAAGCGTAAATAGCAATTGTAAAAAAAGAGTTTTCTTTTAATATTCTCCAATCAAAAAAACTTAAAGCTAAAATTAATATAAATCCAAACGAACCAAAAATTAACTGACGCCAAAAAATCTGACGACTTTCGGCGCTACCATAAAAAATTAAAAGTCCCATTACAAAAACCAAAGCCAGAGCACCTAGTAATACCCAATCTAAACGTTTTAAGTGAGAAAATAAACCTATCATAGGTCATATAAGTCCCATAGGACCTATTTTTTCTTGTGCGGCTTCGCGGTATTTACAAAAATCACAATCTTCACCAGTTTCTGGAATAGTTGGAGACATTAAGCATTTATGTAGATCTAAAATAACTTGTTCTATCCAATTATCATTGCCTTGGTAAGCTAAAACAGAAATATCAAACTCTAATTTAGAATCAAAAGCTTCGGCATCGGTCTTACCATTACAATAAACAAAATAAGCGGTATTGCTAACATTAAAATTGTTCCGCCTAAAAAGCCATTGGTAAATCTCTACCTGTCTTTTATAACCTATTTGCCAATCGGCATCTAAATTAACATCGCCATCTTTAGAAGTTGCTTTGTAATCAACAATAATAAACTCGCCCTTGGTATTTACCCAAACATCGTCCACGCCACCAGTTATAAACAAATTTGTTTTTGGATGCAAATATGTAATACCTCCGCTTAGCGCATCACGCCAATCATCCATTTGTGTGTGATTAAGCGGAACTGCTTCTATATTATAGCTTTTCATTAAAGGGTGTGCCGTGCCTTGGGCGCGATGAACATCAAACTCTTTTTTTAAAAGTTTATCCACAGCGCTGTTTAAGCTAAACGGATACCCTGGCGGTTGGCTCACGCCCAAACGCCTATCTAAATAAAAACAGCGAGAGCAATTTAAAAACAAATCTATTTTAGAACGGCTTAAGCGAAAAGGTTGGGTTGATTTGGGATCAAATAAATTTCTAGCTCTTTTGGGATTATAGTATTTGGACATAACAGAAACTATAAAACACAAAAGAACAAATTACAAACAGTTACCAAAAAACAATAAACAAAGTCTAGTTCTTGTGTTTTTTATTATTGTGTTTTATTTGTAATTTGTATATTGTGCTTTGTAATTTATAATATCATTATGCGTCTTTTGATATATATTCTAATAATATTGTCGGCAGTAACTTTTTTTGTTTACAAACAAGAAAGTAATCTTCCCCTTTCTCCTGTTTCGCCCCCTTCCACCCCTTTGTATAAAACAGCCACATCTACACCAAATAATACTGCTTCCACAACTTCAACACCCCTTTCTCCCATTACCCCCATTTCTCCCTCTTTGATTAAACCCAAATCTCAACCGGTTTTAGATAAAAAAGCTATAGATTTAATCCAACAAAAAATAAACGAAACCCCTCCCGCACCCCTTCCTCCCATTTCTGCCCCTTTGACTCAATCTGCCCTGCCACCCAGACTAAGCCAACAAGTGCTTTACGACAAAGCTGTTTCACGCGTGGTTAACTTTTTTTGCGAATACAATAACGGAGTAGAAACAGCTTCGGGTGTAATAATAAGTTCTAATGGCTATATTTTAACCAACGCTCATGTGGCCGAAGCCTTTGTTAATCAAAACTACGAATGTAAAATCCGCCAAGGCTCACCAGCCCGAAACATCGGCTACGCCAAAATTGTTATGTTTCCAAAAGCTTACACGAGTTCCGGCGGAAACAGTTGGGAAGGACACGCCAACGATGTTTCTATTTGGAAATTTACTCGTTCTGCAAACAGTGACGAAGCCTTGCCCAAAGAATTTCCATACTATTCTATAGATCCAAATTATTTGCCTAAAAAAGATCAACCACTTGCCACCTTCAGTTATCCTGGTGAACTTTTAGGCTACGAAATATTGTTAAAAAGTTTAAATATGCTTTTTGGCGAAACAATAGTTAACGATTTTAATGCCGACTTTATTGCTTCGGGAATGAGCTTGTCTTCGCAATCAGGTTCCTCGGGTGGAATCTTGGTTGATATTTATACCAATAATTTTGCCGGTTTAATTTTTGGAGTTACCACCGACACCTCTATAAACCAACGCAAACTTTTTTCTCTTTCCCCTTACGCGGTTAACCAAGTGGTTAAAAATGAAACAGGTTTTAACTTGGTGGATTTCCTAAATCAATAAACTAGTGCAATTAACCAAGGCTAAACCTTGGAGAAATTCGTTATATAATTCTAAGATTCTCCTAAACTTTTAACGTATCACGAGCTTACGATCGTAAGCTCGTGATACTCTCATGATACAATTACGATAATTGGTGATTAAATAAAATGAGTTATGTCTAATTTTGGAAAGAAAATAAAAAGATTAGGTCCCAATCAACAAAAAACATTGCTACTAATTTTTGCGGGCATAGGCTTAAGTTTTGCCAGAACCCCCAAACAATACTTCCGAATTTTGCGAGAAATACCAAAGGAATGGAAGGAAATTAATAAAAGATCTCTAGAAAGAGTTATTTATAATCTCTACCAATCCAAACTTATCCGCGAACACGCCAATCCCGATGGTTCTTTAACTATGGTACTTACCGATAAAGGTAAGCAAAAGGTTATCACTTTTAATATAGACAATATGGAAATAAAGAAACCTAAGGTCTGGGATAAAAAGTGGCGAATAGTATTGTTTGATATTCCAGAAAAGAAAAGGCAAGCTAGGGATGTGTTAAGAGAAGCCTTAAAAAGAATGAATTTTTATGAATATCAAAAAAGTGTTTTTATTCATCCTTATCCCTGCCAAGATGAAATAGATTATATAGTTGAATATTACGAAATCAGGCAATACGTGAGAATAGTTACTGCTACGGAGCTGGATAATGAGATACACTTAAGGAAGATATTCAACGTGTCTTGAGCTTACGATCGTAAGCTCAAGACACTGATATGTATATATTAATTACATATCAATAACTGACTTTAAAATAAAATATTGGCGTTACGTAGTACCAGTGATACAATTAAAACAATTATTAACTAGCAACTATAAATAAATGTCTTTAGAAAATAATGCCGAAAAATCTAAAAACTCTTTAGGTGATGCTCTATCGCCAGAAGCCTTGGAAGGAATGCAAGAACAGGCAGAAACTAACTTGAAAGCAAAATTAGAAGAACTAAGAATGGCGGTAGAAGAAGATATAAACGCAACAAAAGAAGAAACAGGAGTTTTTAATTTTAAGGCATATCCCGAATATCTACGAATTCGATTTGGTCTCGATTCACTTTTAAGAGAAATAACGAACGGAACCCCTTCGGACGAAAATTTAAAAAGATATTCGGAAGAATATAAAGAACTATCTAAACAACTTGTATCTGCCATAGAAAAAATTGAATCCGTAAGAGCAGAAAGTACCTCTCCGTCAACCGAGGTTAAAGCAGATAATCCAGAAATCGTTACACCCGAACCTCCAACCGAAACCGAACCCCCTGCTCAAACCCAAGAACCTGCAAAAGAAAAAAAGGCTCCTATGGTTCGGGAAACAAGAGATAAAGAAATAATAGAAAAAGTAGAAGCAGAATCTAAAGAAAAACAAATAGAACAGCTATCTTTAGCGATTGAAAGATTACACGACCAAAGATCTAAACTAGAAAGTATTTTAGCCAAACCAGATTTATCTGCAGATAAGAGAGGGTTGATTGGAAGAGCTATAAAAGAAACTGAACAACTATCAGAAAAAGCAAGTACACTAAAAAAGGATGAGGTCGTAAATCAAAACGAAATTGAAAGGCTTTGGGCTAGAGTTGAAAAAAACTTCGATATAATATCTGCTGAAATAAATGAAATAACGATCCCACCAGAAAACTTGCCAATAGAATCATCGCCCGAAGGAGATCGTATGACTCAAGAGCTGGAACAGAGATTACGAGAAGCAAAAGAACCAGCAGAAAAAATGGATATAGACCTAGGAGAAAAAGCACCTAATAGGTTTGAGGTTTCCGAAGAAGCAAAAAGTTTAATTACCGAAATGGAACAAACCAAAGACAAGCTAGACAAAATATTGCTTGAGGATTTTGATATACCTTCGGATCTTGGTGAACAATTAAATACCGAACAACGCAGATTAGGTGGTTTGATTGAATTCCTTGCTAAAGATAATAGCCAAACTCTTTTAGATAAAGCTAGAGAGGAAATTAAAATTGCGCAAAAAGCTATTGAAAAGTACAAAGCGCAACCAGCAGAAAAAATGGATTTAAATCTTGAGGTAAAAGAACTCCTTTCTCCTCCCCCGCTTTTTGAGATTACTCCAGAAGAAAAAAGACACGAAGAAAGGCTTAAACTTCAACAGTTAGTTAACGAAGCTTTCAAGCTGTACCAAGAAAATTTAAACACTAGAGACAGCGGTGATCCTAAAAAAGCTTCCGATGATTTAGTTAGAGAAGCTGTTAGCTATTTGATTGATAAAGCAGTTGCCAATGGAATTTTAGAATCTAAAGAAGCTGTAACAGAACTTAAAAGAAAAATAATTGAATCGCAAGGGTCAAAAGAAGATGAGATTAGGGATAATACACCTTTTGATAAAGCAAACTTTCCACTTTTAGCAGAAGAAGAAGCGCATAATGAGAATGAAAATAGAGATGCCAGTAAATCGGCTAAAGGAGAAATTCCAAAAGAATTAATAAAACCAAAACTTGAAGAAAAAGAACCTTCAACTCAAGAATTATCCCCAGAAGAAAAAACTAAGGCTAAAGAAATAGCTAAAGAGCTTTTTAAGTTACATCAAGAATTGTCTCAAAATGAAAAAACAGATACGGATATGTTTTTTGTTTCCAATGAAATAGACAAAAAAGTGAAAGAAATGGCTCCTGACAATGAAAAACTCCAAAGTGAAATCCTCCAGGAATTACTTAATATGCTCGATCATCGAGAAGACGTAGAAAGTGAAAATAGGAGCGCTAACTTTTCTGAAGGAGAAATTCCGAAAGAAGTTATAGATGCACTTAATAAAGTAGAAACCATAGAAGACGTAGAAAAACTACCCGAAGAAACTAAAGAAAAAATGGCTAAAGGTTTTGAAACTTGGGACTTAAGGGTAGACGCATTTAAAGATAAGCAGTGGTCCAACATATTCAGAGGCGTTTCTAAGTTGTTTAAAGAAGGTGGCGATGAAAATCGCTTGTTTGTAAATATAAAAAATAGCTTCTTACGTAGCCGCGAAAAATCAAAAGAGAAAATAGAAAATATTACCGACGGAAAAATGGCCAAAGCCACAAGCGCATTTATGTTAGCTGGAAATGTTTTACGTTATGGCAGAGGCATAATGGACGCCACGGGAATGAGTGTGGTTAACCCGTTAAAATGGGTTACTTGGGGTTCTATGGCTTTATCTAGATTCGGCGAAGGCGTAAAAGAATTAGGCGCGGAACAAGCAACAAAAGAAAGCTTGCTAGACCAAGAAGAAGCTTTTGCTCAGGCTATTAAAATATATGAAAAAGCTGGTGGAACTTACAGCACAGAAGAAGGTGGTAAAGGTACCACTAGAACAGCCTTAAAAACTGCTTACTACCAAGATGTTCCAAAAGATTTAATAAGGCGTTTAGAATCTAGAACTCCCGACGAAAAAAGAACAACACTGGAAAAGTTTTCCGAAAATTTAATGAATTTTCGTGTAGAAAAATCTATAAGAAACACCCAAAAAAAATTAGAAGAAATAGAAAAAAGTTCCTTAACCGAAGCAGAAAAAGAACAAAAAAGAACCGAGGTTATTAAAAAATATGAAACACTCTTAAGAGACTACGACAGAATAATAGACGAAAACGGACAAATAAATATACTAGCCATGGTCGGCAAAAGAATGGAAAGTATAAGTAAATATGTTGTTACAGCTATGACGCTAGAAACCTTAGCCGAACTTCCTTTTGCCGTTGAAAAAATGTGGGATCACGCCTCGCAAATTTTAGGTCAGCACACTGAAGCCGATACCGCTGCCGCTTTTCAAGCACTTGAATCTCAAATAGGTATAAATTCCGCAGACGGGTTAGATAAAACTGAAATTTTACAAGTAACTAAAGCAATAAAAGATCTTGAAGGTGCTGGATATTCAGATCAAGCTGAATCAGTTAGAGAACATTATGCACCTATAATGGCGGAGATATTAGGACAAAGCTCAAACACAACAACAACCGAAGTTCCAACTGGCTTAACCAAAACAGAAGTTGAAGAAACTATAAAAACAATAAACAACCTTAAAACTTCCGAGCCTGAAAGAGCTAAAGGATTATTAGAATTTTATGCCAATAGTAAAGTTGAAGGCTCTAACTTACCTTTTAAAGATTTTGTCGAACATCCAGAAAAATTACAAGATATTAAGGTTGGTGCTGTTATTGGAGAAGCGTTAAAACCTTTCCGTTTTGAAAACCCAATAGCTGGCAATCAAGATTCTATTTGGTTCTCTACCGAACAAAGTTTTAGAATGAATCCAGATCGCTTTGGTTACGATGCTTCTAAAGATGGTTCTGTAAACGAATGGGCTAAACACAAAACTGCCGAAGCCCTTAAAGAATTAGCCGATAAAAAATTCGGCGGTAAAATGCCCGACCTTGTTCACGATGGCGACAAAGTTATTGTGGAAATAGACACCGATGGCAAAGCTCACGTAAATTTTGAAAATTCTTCTGGCATGCCTGCTGGCAATTTACCAGAAAAACCTGCTTTAGAAATTGGAAAACCAGAAACACAATCTGTTGAACAAGCTTGGCAAAATGCACCCACAGATTCCCGCGATGCTATTGTGCGCCAATTTATTACCAAAGAAATGGCCACGCCAGAATATCAAGCTGGAAATTTTCCTAAGCCAAACGCAGAAAGAATAGAAACTTATGCCAAAATGTTTAGAGGTGAATGGGATAAAATAGACACCCCAGAAAAACTAGCTCAATCTTTATTTGAATTTGATAATAGAGTTAAAGAATATACTGCTTTAATCTTGGGAGGTAAATTCGATAAAAATATTGATCCTGTATCTTTCCAACAACTTAAAGCAAATATATTTCCTATTGAAGGCAAAAGTGGAAAATTATATTTTACTCAATTTGTAGACGAAGGCAAATGGCAATTATTCCAACAAGATGCCCAAGGCATTACTAAACAACTAGACCGCAAAAAAGGATTCCTTGGAGGCAAAACACAGGTGTTTGATACCATGCATGTTAGAAAGTTTTTGAGAGGTCACTAATTAAAAAGGATCGTCCTTTTTAATGTTTGGATTAAAATAGACCCCCACACTCTTTGAGTGTGGGGGTTGTTCTGCAAGTTGTTATCTCCAAAAAAATCCTTTCCGTTGCTTTCCAGCGGAGCTGGCGACTTTTTTGTCGCTGATATTAGCCACCGCTTTGTGATCATCGAAGGCCTCGCGGAGAAGCTGAAGCTCACTCTCGGTAAAATCGGATTTTTGAGCAGTAATCTTGACGACCTGCTCAATCTTCTTCAGCTCGCCTACGGAAACCATGGACTTCTGAACATTGGACATCGCAATGCGCATGACCCTGACCGAATCGGCCAATGTTTTGGCCTGATTCATCAATTCCGCTTGCACATCGGTCCGGAGAATACTGTCGGCCTTGGATGCCGCCAAGACCAAACTGTCCTGCCTTGCGATGAGAAGGCTGTCTCCATGGAGCATATCCTGATAGACCAACTGCAGATCCACCGACAGATCAGGCGGAGTCCTGATGATGGCTACCAAAGCCAGTAAAATCGCTACCCCACTGATGATCCAGTTCGCATAAGCTTTCATAATCAAATCCTTTCTGTAAAGTTAGAAAGCAAACTACATGATTTTTTAGAACTGTCTGTAGTATAGCACATAGCCTATATCTATGTCAAGCCAGCTTAACTAGCCAATAAACAACCCGCTCCAGTACTAGACCAAAACAGGATTGCGTAAACTAAGGTTCTACCCTACTTCTTTTTTCCCATATATAACTGATAAAAGAACTTGTATCAGGAGGCGTAGCAACAGAATCAGGTGGGATCACAGGTAATTTTTTGCTTATAGTATCGGGCTTAGAAACACCCGAAACTACGGCGAGAGATTTTTCATTTTTGGATTTATCTACAACCACCTTTTTATTAGCAAGCAATTCTAAACGCAACTTACTATTCTCTGCTTTCAAAAAAATGTTATCGCGAGTCAAGTTAAAAATAGAATCACGCAAAGATAAAATAAATATTTCTTGCGTTTTAAACATCTCATCCATAAGCTTATACTCTGTATTTATTGAATCAGCCAAAGCCACAGCTTCATCCAACTTCAATTCCAAATCCTTAACCTTGGAATCAAGGTCATTGCACGATACTACAAGAGCAAACAGGAAAATGAAACCAAAAACTTTTAGCACTTCCATGGTAATTCTCCTTGTTTAAGTTAGATTAGAAAGGACTAATCAGTTTTTAGCACAATAAAATAACTTAGTCAAACGTAACTATAAACCACGATCGTGAATAGAGTTACTAATAATTTGGTTTAGAAATATAAAACAGGCACGTGTTTATGTGCCTGTTAAAACTACTTCTCTTGTAGCCTTTCCCGAAGCTCCCTCACCTTTTTTGCTTCAGGAGATTCGGCTTTCGTTTTTGAAACACCAGAATCCTCACCAACCATAACAGATATCGTAGCTGTTTTATGGCTAGAAAGAAAATAGTAAACAGTGAGTATGCCTGTCAAAAAAAGACAGACAACAACCGCAATTAGAATATGCGTTATGTTGTAACTCACTACAACCACTTTCTTTTTGATTCTGGGTTTTTTCAGGAGAGCTTCCAAATCCCTTTTGCTTTCCTCAAAAAAATCTTCCAAAGGCTTTAGGGAATTTGAATCATCCTTGTTCTTCCTTGAAATTCTTTCAAAAATTCCTCCCATGGTAAACCATCCTGTTTATGTGGTACTCACAGGAGTTTCCTGACGACTAGGTTCGCCATTCCTGCTCGGCAAAGTCGCCGACGTCTGAAGAGGAGTAGTAACTTCTCTTGCACCAGTGCCAGCTTCTATGGGCAATATCTTTGTGCCGCTACTAATCGCAAGATCCACAGTTGCATTCATAGCTTCAAAAGACGATTCTTCATCTAGTTGCCTTTGTTGCTCTTGCATATAGCGCACGTACTGATAAATATATACGATCATTCGCATATGAAGTTCTAGTGTTTTAAGAACGATACGCCGAAAAGTACGAGACGCTCCCGTAGCTTCTTTGCCTTCCTCATCTAACTTGCCCATCAAACTATCGGCAGACATTTTCATCTGATCGAAGTTTTCCTGACTCTTCTTTGATGCCATTCCTGACTCCTTTGTGAGGGAAATAAAGTAATATATTAAAAGTGCTAAGTATAATATTAAAACATAAACAAAAAAAGGTCAACTAGGCATTGTGGTTCAATACCTTGGCTGACCTTTTCTGATTTTAACAGCAAACCCCACATATAAAATTTATATGTGGGGTAAAAAACTCCGTTTCAAAAAATTGGGCACTGACCTACTCTTCCAGACCATCAAGGATCTAGTACCATTGGCGCTAATGCGTTTCACTTCTCTGTTCGAAATGGGAAGAGGTGGGACCACATTGCTCAAAGCACCCAAATTTTTGAAACGGAGCCTTCGTCTTTTAGAAGTAAGTTGCCAAAAGACAACCTACTTCTAAAAATGAAGTATAAAAACTGAATAACATTTAAAACGACATCACAAAATCTTTAATCACAAACCCTTCTTCGCCCAGTAACGTACATTCGTATGCGTTACTGGGCTACGAAGGGCAAGTTGCGATCTTAGTGCTTTCGTGAACATGCTCGATTAGTACTCCTCGACTGAACACCTTACGGTGCTTACATCTAGAGCCTATCAACCTAGTCATCTTCTAGGGAGCTACGAGATCTAATCTTGAGGGAGGCTTCGCGCTTATATGCTTTCAGCGCTTATCCCGTCCGAA
>ERZ1292623.1540-Hain-H51-01um-R1-1540-length-22070-cov-23_pt1 | contig 22070 bp, 26 predicted proteins | sample MGYA00564398_ERZ1292623 | MGnify/ENA primary metagenome ERZ1292623 (study PRJEB36523, sample SAMEA6512633) | groundwater metagenome | collected 2019-01-07 | study: AquaDiva: Metagenomics assemblies of 32 groundwater samples | reverse complement strand
AAAAGCAATATTTTTGCAAATAAAAATTCTCCTGTTTCAGATGGGCCTATGATTGGGCCGAGAATCTGGCCAATATAATCCCCTATTTGTTCAATAAATCCGCCAATATTACTAAAATCAAAAAAACCAGTTCCATAATGACTATAAGCAATAATGTTTGGCATTAATAAAACTAAAAATATTAAGCAAATTACTATAGCTAATATTGGTCTAAATCCCCTTTTCCTTTCTTTCATACATCAATAAGAAAAAAGAAGTTTAAAAATCTTTATGAGATTTTTAACTCATTAAAAGATTACGAATTTTTAAGTTTTAAAAAGATTTGTAATAGAGAACATCAACTATGTGTTGATAGACAGGTTTAATTATATTAACATAGCGTGATTACGGCTAATGTGATATCTCTTTTATTTATATCGTCTTTTTTATAGAATAAGATAAATTTATTAATAATTCTTTTAAAAGATAAACAATCATTGTTGTATTAATAAGTAAACTAGAAAATATTATAAAAGGCAATAAACTGATAAAAAAACTTCTTATCTTGTTTACAAAACTTATAAAAGATTTGATCATTTTAAAATTAGTATAAATTTATTTTAAATAAATTTATTTTAAGTTTTTATGAAAGAATTAATTAGAATTAAGCCTTGATCTTATTCCATCAAAGTTCTTTTTTATTTGTTTTAATTCTTCATTACGCCAGTTAACTAAATCACTTAATTCTTTTTTCTTTAAGCCTTCAATATTTGTAAAATTTCCTTCAACATCTTTTAAATAAAATTCTATATCTCCAGAAGCTTTTCTAACAACTAAATCATCATATTTTTCTTTAGGTTCGCTATCGTCAAGGCTTGCAGTGTAAACATGTGTAGGAGCAGAAGTTTTTGGTTGTCTAGTAAAAGGTCCAGACATTAGCCCAAATGATATTCCAACTGTTAATCCTCCCGTAGCTAATATCCCATAAAATAAAGGTTTATATTTCATTTTTTTCCTGCTATATGCCTATAATCTTTATTTGCTATGTGCATATATCTTTCATTTAATTTTTTAACGTTTTCGTGATAATTTGTTTCTTCTTTTTTCTTTTCTTCAGTTTTTTTAACGGGTTCTTCTAATCCCCATGCTTTTTTAGCTTCATCAACAACTTTTTCTGTCATTCCTTTATATTTATCCTCAACTTGAGTTGTTCTTTCTTCGTATTTTTTTCTTAAATTCTCTGTAGTTTCTCTTTCTAAGGCATCTAAGTTTTTTCCTAATCTTCCATCAATCATGAAATAATCTCCATTTATTGAAACATAATTGTAAGAATTAGTTTTTTCATCTACATTTTCTTCTAAAGTTCTTGAGCTGATTGGTTTTTCAACAACCGCGGGTTCGTAGGATGTCTGAAATACTCTAGAAACAATATATCCAAATGATCCAGCTAATGCTAAAACTGTTAATGATGGAAAAATATATTCCTTAATTCTAGAAAATAAATCACCAGAGAGTATCTGTTGTGGAACTACTTCTGATGCATCATGAGACTCTTGTTTTTCACTAGAATCTTCTCGTGGTTTTTCTTGACTTGCTAACATTTTATATGTAGTAATTTTACAGTAGTTATCTATAAAAAATTAGATTTATAAAGATTTCTATTATTAGATTATATATTATGGAAAATATATCTTCTAGAATATCTTTGAGAGGTTTTTTTGGAAAGTCTCTAAATAAATATCCGTAATATGTTAATATAATCGGCCGGGGTAAGCAAACGAGAAAAGGATGCTCTCTTAAAGTTATAGATTACTATCTAGGAAACTTAATTTGAGGTGTTATAATTAAGAAATCTTTATAAAGTATTATTAATTAGATAATCTATGAAAAAGGTGTTGACTAAAAAATTACTGTTTACAATATTTATAATTGCCTTCGCATTATTTTCTTTTATACTTAGTTTATATTTTATTAGTGCACAAGAAGGTCCGACTGTTGGAGAAGTTGTTTTTGATCCAATTAAGGATTTGTTTACAAAATTCGGCGAGGGAAATTTAAATATAAACCTAGCAAAATATCTTTTTTGGGCGTTAGTAACTATATTTATTTGGTCTATACTTGATTTTTCAGGAGTTGTTCCATCTAATTTAGCTAACTGGGTGATTTCTATAATAGTTGGTTTCTTGTCAGTAGCTTATATAGCTCCAAATCAGATATGGACTTTACTAACTTCTTATGAGGCCTTCGGGTTAACACTTTTATTTGTAGTGCCTTTTATAATACTTGGTTTATTTACTTTGAGAATAGCTGCTGTTGGCGGAGCGGGAGGAGTTTTATTTCAGTATTTGCTATGGATTATTTACGGAGCTTTTTTAGCAGGAACTTTTGTTGTTGGACTTGTTAATGGGAAATTAGAAAGAACCGATCCTTTTGTTTGGATTTACTTAGGAACTGTTGTTCTTGTATTTCTTGTAGTTTTGTTTAATCATTTTATTATAAAATGGATGGGAAAAAGGGTTCTTGAACAACAGTCAGAAAGATCTGAAAATGTTTTGGAAAAAGCCGTCACATTAAGAAAGATGGAAGCAAGAGCTTTGGAAGAACAAGCAGGCGGTAGAAGAAGGCGATAATTTTGTTAGTCATCTTTAATTTGTTAAAAACCTAAATTAATAATACTTAAATACTTATTTTTTATTTAATTATTATGAAAAGATTATGTTTTTATTTATCGGCTTTGTTTTTTATTGGTTTATTTTTAGTTATTATTAGTGCTCACCATATTGATGTTGCTGGAAATGTTGTTAGCGATGTTCCTAAAGGTGTTTCTGAAATTCCTGGAGGAAAAATATCAGGTAGTTTAGGAGAGATTAATCCTAATACAGGACTGCCAGTAAAATTTTCTGAATTTAAAGAAAAAGCAGACGAATTTAGATATAGAGAGCAAAATCAAAGTTATTTAAAAAAAGAATGGACAAAAATTCTAGCAGGTAATAAATTTTTTGGACCTTTTTTATTTTATACTGATAAGTTTTTTTCAATATTTAATCCTTTATGGAAAGCGGTTTTTAAAATAGATTTTTCCTGGTCCTGGGCTTTTTTCCTATCTTTTTTATTTTGGATAGTACTCATTATCATGATTTATTATCCTCTTCAGGGAGTTCTTCAAAATAATTTTATTGGTTTTCTAATATCAATAATTGTTGCATCTTTAATAGGAATTGCGGGAGTGATCTCTAAAGTCGTTGTATTTTTAACAGCAGTTATTACTAATATATTTATTTTAATAATTATAATATTGTTACTAGCTTTATTATTTGTGCTTTATATAATTATTATGAAAAAATCAATTAAACAATCAGAAGAAATAGAATTAGAAACAGCAAAAGAAAAAATTAAGGCCCTTGGGAAAGTTTCTGGAAAAGGATTAGAAGAAATGAGTAAATAAACTCAAAACAAAGTCTTCTGCGCAGCCTGTTTCTTAACATCATTTAATTTTTCTAGCTGACTATCAATTCTTTCTTCAGAAAACTCATACTTTAAAAGAATTTTTTTAATTTTTTTAGGATCTATTTTTGGGAAATATATTTTTACATTTTTATCTATTATAGGATTTTCAATCTCTTTATAAACTTCTTTCCAATCAAAATTTACTTCATATTTTGAAAATTCTGGTTTTTCTTTATTTTCTAAAACTTGAAAAATTTTTTCTTTTGTTTTAAATTCTTTAATGATTTTTAATGATTTTTTTGGACCTATTCCACGAACCCCGCCAGGATTATAATCTGTTCCACATAAAATTCCAAGACAAATTAATTGTTCTTGGTTTATATCAAGTTGTTTTAGTACTTCAGAAATTTCAATTAATTGAGGACTTACTTCTACATACCAAGTTACAGTTTTTCTTTTTCTAGCTAAACTCAAGTTTTGAATTAATTTAGGAGCTTTAAAAATTAAACAGTCATAGTCTTGAGAGGCGACAGCATAAACCTCTTTTTTTTGTGCAATAAAACTGGCTTGAGCCTCTCCTTCTCCAGGAGCTTGTACAACAGCTATTCCCATTGCTTCTAAAAGAATTTTACTTTCTTTAATTTTTTGTTTATCTAAAAAAGTATCTGCTCTTGCATACCTTCCCATAAGTTCTATATCCTTCTCTTTAAGAGCTTCTTTATATTTTTCAAGGGCATTAAGTTTTGTTTCTTTTCTAGATTCAATGGTTTCTTCTTTTAATTCAGGAGGTAATCCATCAAAAACGTAAATTAATTTTATTCCTTCAATAATTAAATTCATGTTTCTATAAAAAAGTCCTGATAAATGGCTTGTAATATTTCCTTTAGAATCTTTTAAAGGAGTTCCGTCTGGCTGTCTTATAGTTGTTAGAAATTGATAAATAGCATTAAAAGCATCAACTGCAATTGTTTTTCCTTTTAAGTCTGAAAAAGAAATTTGTTTTTTAGGAATTATTTCACCTATTTGCAATCCCATATAAAGATTAAAGAGAAAGGGTTAATAAAATTAATTGTTTAATGCATGTAAAAAATTTACATTATAGGAATATCTATCTAATAAAATTCATTTAAAATTCTTCTGGCTTCTTTTAGCCAGATTACCGGGTCTCCTCCGTATCTATTAAAGAAATAAACCGCAGTTTCAATTTCCTGCATTTTTATTAAATCCGCTCATAATACTTTTTCTCTATTTTCATAAATATAATTTTCTGGAATTTTCATTGCGTATTTATCATAACCACCATTATCTCTTAAATTAGCCATAATAATTTTAGCTAAACCGGGGGTTACTATATGCAAATAATTTCCAATAGCTCCAGCAGTAGTGGTTGCAACGCTTCCGCCTCTTTTTTTAATGCTTTCATATTCTCTAACTGACATAAATGCTGGCAACGCAATTACAAACACGCCCTCTAAATTTTTTGTTTTTGACATTTTTTACCTGCTTCTTAAAGTTTTTGGTCACTTTCGTTGGTTAAGATTTATTTAAAACATTTGATTCTTCAACAATTTTAACCTCTAGTTCACAACCAGCAAGTTTTAATTTATCCCCATTTATTAAAATTACTCTTTTTCTAGGCGTAATCCTGTTTCCATTAACATAAGTTCCATTTCTACTGCCAATATCCATGATTTCAAGTTTCTCCTCATCATTATAAATTTTGCAATGACGTCTAGAAACAAAGAGATTTAGAGGCTCATTTATCTGAATATTTGAAGGACTATCCTTAGCTCTGCCAACATTAAACTCTCCTTCCCGTATTCTATATTCATTTTTTCTTCCTATTAATATTGCTTCTTTTATCATATTATTAATAAGCTAAGATAATATTTAAACCTTTCTATTTACCGTCACTATATAGTAATATATAATTATAGAACATCAAACAAAATCTGCCTTTTTATAAAATGTAAAGATTACAATAATAATCTTATAAAGATAAGCTTTATAATAAATAATAATTTAGTTATAAGATGAGATGATAAAAAATGGATAAGACAATTACATTTATTCCTATAGACTATGGCTATTTTGATTATAATGGAGAGAATTATGCAAGAATAGTTGGACGAACAGATGATGGCAAAAGAGCTTGTATAATAGATAACTGCGAAGTATATCTTTGGGCGATTTTAAAAGAAAGGGTTTCTGAAAATAAAATTAATGAAATAATAAAAAAAATTGAAAAATTTAAGATTAAAAGCAAATTAAGAGAATCTAGAGTAGTAAAAACAGAAGTTCATGATAAAAAATTTTTAGGGAAGAGGGTAAAAGCAATCAAAATTTTTATTACTAATTATAAAGACGCCCATGATTTTGCAGATAAACTTACATTCCCAGAAATTGATAAAAGAAGAGAGTACGATTTAGGATTTATTACAAAATATATTTTAGAAAAAAAGCTAAAGCCGCTTAATTGGTATGAGATTAAGGGTAATATTATAACAGGGGCGGATTTTGATGGTATTGGAAATATAGAAGTCGATTTAGTAATTAAAGCAGAGAAAATAGAGAAGTTAGACGATTCTTACTCTTCAAAGTTAAAATTTAATCCGAAAATTTTAGCTTATGATATTGAGACAGATGAATTTGAGATTGGAAAAGGTCATATACTAATGATAAGTTTGGTGGGGGATAATTTTAAAAAAATTTTAACATGGAAAGGAAAATCAAATAAAAATTATGTCGAAAATTTTAAAAATGAAGAAGAAATGATTGAAAAATTTGTAGAGTGTGTTAAATCTTATAATCCAGATATTTTAACAGGATATTTCAGCGATGGTTTTGATCTGCCTTATTTAAGAGCTAGGGCTGAAAAAAATAATATAAGCCTTAGTTTAGGAATTGACGATAGTCAGCCAAGTTTTACAAGGGGGAGATTATTAACTGGAAGAATTAATGGTATTGTCCATATAGATTTATTTCGATTTATTAAAGTAACCTATTCTCAATATTTGCAGTCAGAAACTCTAGGATTAAACGAAGTTGCGTCTGAGTTACTAGGAGAGAAAAAATCTGACTGGCAGCATATTCATTCTTCAAAAATATCTGGAGAAAAATGGAACGAGTATTTTGAGTACTGTTTACACGATTCTGTTTTAACCTATAAACTAGCTGAAAAAATCTGGCCAGATTTGCTAGAATTTACGAAAATTATTCAAGAGCCTTTATTTGATGTTTCAAGATATTCAATGTCTAATCAGGTTGAAGGTTATATCATCCATAATACAGAAAAGTTTAACGAAATAATTGAGAAAAAGCCATTACCTGGGGAAATTGGAGAGAGATTAGAAGAAGAACGATACGAAGGAGGTTATGTTTTACAACCAACTCCTGGATTATATGAAGATTTAGTTTTTTTTGATTTTACAAGCATGTATGGAAGCATTATAGTTACTTTTAATCTTTCTAAATCAAGTTTTTTAGAGAAAAAAGAGCTAGATTCGTTAGAAGTTAATATTGGAAAAAAAGTTTATTTTCTAAAAAAGCCAGCATTTTTTCCAGAAATGTTAAAAGAGATAATTGAAAAAAGAAAAAAATTTAAAGAAGAATATAACAAAGCTCCTAGCCCTCTTTTAAGAGCAAGAAGCAATGCTTTTAAATTATTGACAAATGCTGCCTATGGCTATCAAGGATTTTTTGGAGCGAGATATTATTGTAGAGAGGCTGCTGCTGCAACAGCTGCTCTAGCAAGAAAATTAATTAAAGAAACTATTAATAACATAAAAAAAGAAGGATATGAAGTAATATATGCTGATACGGATTCTGTAGTCCTGGTTCGAGGAAAAAAGACAAAAAAAGAAATATTAGATTTATTGGATATGATTAATAAAAAACTTCCTGGAATTATGGAATTAGACTTAGAGGATTTTTACAAAAGAGGAATATGGGTAACCAAAAGAACAGGAGATTTTGGGGCTAAGAAAAAATATGCTTTAATTGATGAAAATGACAAAATGAGGGTAAGGGGATTTGAAACTGTTAGAAGAGATTGGTGTGATCTAGCCAGAGAAACTCAAAATAAAGTTTTAGAATTAATTTTAAAAAACGGAAATGAGAAAAAAGCCGTAGAGTATTTAAAGGAAGTTGTTAAAAAAATTAAGGCAAGACGAGTTGATTTAATTAAACTAATGATTAGAACTCAACTTAAGAAATCAATTCAAGATTATAAATCAGTTGGTCCTCATGTGGCCATAGCTAAAAAAATGAAAGAAAAAAATTTGCCTGTAAATATTGGTATGTTGGTTGAATATTATATCGCTGAAAGTAATGAGAAAAAAGCCTTGATAAGAGAAAGAGCTAAAATGCCTGACGAAAAAGGTAAATATGATGTTGATTATTATTTAAAAAATCAGATTCTTCCTGCAGTTGAAAATATTTTTGATGTTTTTAATATAAAGGTTAATGAATTGTTAGATGGGAAGAAGCAGATGAATTTAGGTGATTTTTAACTTTTAACAACTACTTTTATTAAATTGTTTTATATTCCCAGACCTTACCTTTACGGCAGCGAGAGAGAACTATTAAGTATACCAATTAATATTAACTATCTAAAAAATCATTCGTAAGTCACAAAAACAAAATATTTAGAAGGATTTTTTCATTATCTAGAATAAGGTCAAATCCAAGAATGGGCTTTTCTTCTATTTTAGTTTCGATTGTGAGGCTATCTTCATTTGAAATACTATATAAAAAATAACTTCCATTTTCTGCTTTTTTATAAAGCTTGGGGATTTCATCATATTCTGCAATTTTTTTCCAGCCATCATCTAAATAGGTATTTTCTAATGTTTTTGCCATATTTTTTTAAGAGAAGCGGGTTTAAAATAATTATTGTTTTTAAGTATTCTAATCTTCAACAACAGGCACAAACACAAATCCAGGAAATTCTCTGCTTTTTATTTTTCCTTTTATTTTTTTGAATTGAAAAATAGAATTTCTAATAGGAGTTACTAAAATTCCATTGTTTTTTAATTGATTGAATAATTCTTTAGGAATTTTTTCAAACGCAGCACTTACTAGAATTCTGTCAAATGGTTTTTTTTCAGGCAACCCCCTAGAACCATCTCTATTGACAATTATTATTTTTTTATTTTTATTAAATATTTTTCTAGAACTCTCAACAAGCTCTTTTATTCTTTCAATACTATAAATTTCATAACTCGAAAAATCTTTGATTTTTTGAGCGCCAAAAACTGAAAGTTTTTTAGCGTTTTTTATTTTTAAAATTTTTAAGATTTCATTAATAAGAGCTAGGACATATCCAGAACCTGATCCTATTTCAAGAATTTTTATTTTATTTTTATTAACTTTATTAAGAATATCATATTTTTGATTTTTTGAAGGCGAGGGCTTCTCATACTTGCTAGAATAATCTCGCTTATTAGTTTTATCAGTTACTAATTTATTGTCATCAATATCTAGTAATAATTTTTCATTATCGGCATTAGTTAATTTGTCCAGTTCCAGAAGAGTAAGCATAAACGCTATTGTATAAGGCTGTGAAATTGTCGCTCCATTTGCAATAGAAAGAGGCTCATTATTATAGGCAAATGATTTTAAATGTTCTGAAATAAAATTTTCTCTTTTAACTTTTTCAAATGCCTTCAAAATAATCTTTGAAAAACCTTGCAATTTTAGTTCTTTTAATAATTGTTCTTTATTCATTTAGTATTAAGAGAAAATAGGTATATATTATTAACCAAAATAAAAAAATAAAGGTAGCTATTTGTATTTTGTACTATCTAAAGAAATTCTCAACTCTTACTTTAATGTGACCAATAGTAAATTATTTTATTAATCTCTAAGCAAGAAATCCATCACACTTTAATATGAGGATGAATTGCTTCTTACTTTTTCTCGCTAATTATTTCTTTTATTTATTATTAATAAATTTATCTGAAATTAAAGATCAGTTCATCGCGCAGGAAGCCACGATCTTTAGGTCGTGGAGGAGGTCACTTATTGATAATCTTTAGATTTTAATAGGTCTAAAAGGGATTTATCAGAACCGCTTTCTAATAAAGAAGAAATATCTTTTCTCTCTAATTCCTTATCAGACACATATAAATCATTTTCTAATTCTTTATTATTAAATAATCTCTTGTACAAATAACATACTTTTGTAAATCCTAAAGCAATCTGTATAATCTCTGCAAGACCAATATCCATCATTATTATAATTAGTTTTTATTTATAAATTTTGCTAATTCTCAAAATTTATTATTGAAAAAATGGGCCATTTTGAAAGTTTTTCTCTACCTTTTAAGTCTAAAAGTTCTATGATAAAAGCAATTTCTTCTATTTTTCCCCCTAGTCTTTCTATTAATTGAGCAGCAGCTCCAGCAGTTCCTCCTGTTGCTATTAAATCGTCTATTAACAAAACCCTATCGCCAGATTTAATTGCATCACTATGAATCTCTATTTTATCAGTTCCATATTCTAGTTCATACTCCTGAATAATTTTTTCATGGGGAAGTTTACCATGTTTTCTTATAGGAACTAGTCCTAAATTTAATTTATCAGCTAAAATTCCAGCTATAATAAATCCTCTAGATTCGATTCCAGCCACTACATCTATATCTTTATCTTTATACTTGTTATAAAATATATTAATAGTTTTTTTCATTCCTTCTGGATCTAAAAGTAAAGTAGTAATATCACGAAAAATTATTCCTGGTTTTGGAAAATTTGGAATTATTCTTATCCTCTTTTTAATAAATTCCTCATCCATTTTTGCTATTTTTAGTATAATATTAAAAAACAATTTTTTAACTTTTTCAGCATTTTCTTTCATCCTTTGCATTACCATCTCAAAACTAACTGGCTCTTCGTTTTCTTTCCAACAATCGTAATCAGTTGACATTGCAATACTAGCATAAGGAATTTCCAGCTCATTTGCTAAAGCTACTTCTGGGAAAGCCGTCATTCCAATAATATCCGTAAAATTTTTGAAAAAATAAGATTCTGCTTTAGTGGAAAATCTTGGGCCTTCGATCACTATTATTGTAGCCCTTTTATGAAATTTAAATCCTAAATATTCTGATTCTTGAATTAAAAGCTGTCTTAATTCTTTTGAAAAAGGTTCTACCATGGAAATATGTCTCACATCACCATACTTGTCAAAAAAAGTATTTTCCCTTGATTTTGTAAAGTCTATAAATTGATCTAGAAAAACCAAATCTCCTGGTTTAATTTCTTCTTTTAAAGAGCCAACTGCACTTGTTGCTAAAATGTGAGTGCAACCTTCTTTTTTTAATGCGTATATATTTGCTTTATAATTTACTTTGCTTGGATAAATCTCATGATTTTTTCCGTGTCTTGCTAAAATACAAACATCAACCCCTTCTATTTTCCCACAAGTTAATTTAGAACTTGGAGTACCATAAGGAGTTTCAATCTCTTTTTCATTATAGTCTTCTAAAAGTCTTGGGTCATCCAACCCACTTCCTCCTATAATACCTATCTTTACCATATAAAAAATAAAGAATCATAATTAATAAATATATGATTAATGAAAAAGATATTTTAAAGAATGAATTTTATTTTTTATTATATTCTCCATTCTTTCAACTTCCCGAACAATCCATTTTATCTTACGTTTGTTCAGTTTTTTCATAGGCTCTAAAGAATTCTTAGGGCTTATCTTATTTGTCGAATGAATCTTACTTCTGGATAAGACCTCCAAAAAGCAAAATGTTTATAAACCCAAAAATGATTATATATTTTATATTATATCAAAATTAGAAAAGAGGCAAAATGACTTATAATTTTATTAGTTTTAATAAAAAATCACAAGCAAACATAATATCTGTTATATTAATAATTCTGCTTGTACTTGCTGCTATTGTAATTGTTTGGCAAGTAATTCAAGGAACTGTAAGGGGTGGTGCAGAAGAAATTGAAACTCAAACTGATTGTATAGGACTAAACATAGATATCACAAAGATTATTATAGGGGTTCCTCCAAGTTCTGCATCAGTAACAATAAGGCCTTCAAAAGATATTTCTTCTTATAAAGTTTATAAGAATGGTGCGTTAAAAGTTGATGGCGGAGAAGTAACTGCTTTTAGTACAAGTACTACGATTATAGCTGAGGGAATTGTTGTTGGGGATGTGATAGAGGTTCTAGGAAAAATAGGAGTGACTATATGTCCTGTTGGTGCCAAAGAAACCGCGAAGTAGTTTTTAAAATTATTTTTAGGTGGGTAAAACTTTCTGCTAAAAACTTATTGGTTTCTTAGGCCGTTTAAAATTATCTCTTGCTTCAATAATTCTAGAATCTTCTTAATTTTTATTTTTAGAAATCAATCTTGCTTGTAATTAACTAACGGTTTTTATATATAAACTATAAAACCTACAAACTTTTAACCATATAATTTCCTTCTAATTTATAACCAAGTTTCTTATAATACTCTCTAACTCCTACTCCAGAAATAACTGCTAATTTTTTATACTTATTTTCTTTTGCAATTTTTTCAGCGGCTTTCATTAGCTTTTTTCCAATTCCAGTATGTTGTCCACTAATGCCTTTTTCTCCAATGTTTAAAGATTTTCCATAAACATGCAACTCTCTTACAATCGCTGAATTTTTTAATTCTGGCATAAAAGGCTTATATGGAAATCTTAACCTTAATAATCCAAATAAAATATTGTTTTTATTTACAAACTGCAAGAAAAATTCTTTGCCATTTCCGGCTTTATACTCCTTGATTTTCAATTCTATGTCATAATCAAATTCAGTTTCTTTAAAATCCCTTTGGTTAAAACCCAATTCTCTCATCCTAATCTCCTGTATTTTTTCTTTCTTTTTTCTTAAACTTGCTTCAACTTCTCTTCTAATATCAATTCTCGTTATTCCTGCAACAAGTTTTTCAGGAGGAATTTCCCTCATAATCCTCATGGTTCTACAGTACTCTGGAATCATTTTTGTCATTTCTTCAAGAATTTTTTGCGTTTTAAGTTGATTATACGGTTTAAAATTAATTTTTTCATAAATTCTTGCTAAAGGAGAGTCTTCTATTACCTGACATGGATAAATTTTTAATTGATCGGGCCTGTAATTAGGATTGTCAAAAATTTCTTTAAATAAATTTAAATCTTTATCAATATTACTATAAGGCAATCCAGGCATTATATGATATCCTAATTTAAATCCAGAGTCTCTTAATTTTTCACTAGCTTCTATAACGTCCTTTACTGTATGCCCTCTATTTGTTTTTTTGTATAACTCGTCGTCAGGCATCTGGACACCTAATTCAACTCTTGTTGCTCCAAATTCTAACATTCTTTTTATTTCTTCTTCAGAACAATTATCTGGCCGGTTTTCAATGCATAGTGCCACACATCGATGTTGAGAAGTTTCATTAATTTTTTTTGCTTCTTCTAGATTTTCAGAAACAGAATTATTTAAAGCATCATAGCAGCTTTTTATAAATTCATATTGATAATCTTTAGGATATTGTAAGAATGTTCCACCTAAAATAATTAATTCGATTTTATCAGTTGGATGATTCATTAATTCAAATGCTTTAAGCCTAACTCTAACTTGCTGACGAGGATCAAAATCCAGCATTAGTGCTCTCATAACAGCAGGACTTTTGTCTGTATAACTTTGAGGAACTTTTTCACCTCCAGGACAATAAACACAAACTCCATGATCGCATCTTCTCGGCTCTACAACTACGGTTATTGGTGTTACTCCCGCCATTGTCTTGGCAGGCTTTCTTATCTCTCCTAATTTTGGTATTTGCATTTTTAATCAATCTTAAATTAGACGGCAAGATTTATAAATAATTGTTTTCTTTTAATAACATGAAAAAGGGTGTAAAGAATAAAAAAATTAATCTTAGAAATATTATTATAATTATAGTAATATTAGTTGCTTTATTTATTTTGTATATAGGCTTTAGTTTAAAGAAAATTGGTTTTAGTAAAGGAGGCGAATTGGGTAGTTATAGTCCTATAGCAAGTGATAGTAATATCAACAATATACCAGACTTAGATACATTTAAAGCATTACATTTTGATGGCGGCGGGATTCTATATTCTCTTCGTGAATTTATAGCAGACTATACTCTTCAAGGAGTGTTAACATCTTCTTTAACTCCTCTTAGAGGTACTTCTTGGCTTTACTTGGCTTATGATCCAGTTACCTCTAATTATTATACGGCTTCTGGTGGTGCTGATCTTCACTTAATTGATAGGAATACTGGAGCGACTAAAAAAATTATTTTGACGCCCTACAAAAAAAATCCCTGGACGCAGGGACATTTTGGGACAAAAAGACAGGGCGGTATGGCATTTGATTCCAAGAGAAATAGACTAGTGATTAACACTCGCGCTCGCGCTCCCGGAACCTCTTCTAATATAAATCCTTATGAAACCAATTTTTTTGCTTATTATCTGGATAGAGAAGAATGGAGCAAACTCAAAAGCACTACTAAAAAAGTTGCATTAAAAGGATTAGCTTATTCTCCTGACGAGGATGTTTTTTATGCCCTAAACCACCTTACTTTAGGTACAGACAGGAGTACTAGACTCTATAAATTCGACCCAGAAGGCAAACTTATAAAAACAATTCCTCTTTCTGTTGACCAAAGACGTTCTAAAGATTACTGGCTAATGGACCAATTGGTTGTTTTTAAGGATAAGCTTATTTTACTTGAGCATTATAATTACCCTACTACCATTGAATGTTACGAGATAAACAAATTGACTGGCGAAGTAATAAACTTACCATGTAAGGTGCCCGAGAGGAAGTCGTCAGACTTTCCTTTAGCTAAGTTGTCAGGCAAATAAATTCAATTTTTGCTATCGCAAAAACTCTTCGGAATTTTTTAATTGCCTTTTTTATCCCACCACTAACCAATGCCTTCACAAATTACGCAATTAAAAACCACTTGCAGTTACTCCTCGTCCTCTTTTGTATTTGAATTTCCATTTTAACCTCCATAAAATTTATTAATGAGAAAGTTCTAGCTACATAAATTCCATCTTCATCTTGTTCTATTAATACATCAAAATCCATTACTTGCTTTTCCATATTTTTTATAATAAATTTATGCTTAAATAATTATCGGTTCTCTATTCAAATTCCCCAGAAACAAGAATGTTGTATCTCATTTACTAAATTAATAACAAATTTAAACTTAAAAAACATTCTATTTTCAATGGAATTCAAAATCATCTCAAAAGAAGAATTTCTTAAAGAAAATAAAAAACCAAATCAAGAGAGAGTCTGGGATTCTATAGCAATTCCTTGGAAAACCCATGTAGTAAAAAAAATTCCTATTGTTGAAGAATTTTTGAAGAAAGCAAGTTCATTATCTAAAGATAATGAAACAGTAAAAATTGTAGATTTTGGCTGTGGAACAGGAAGAAACATGATTTCAGATAAAGAAATTACTTATTATGGAATTGATTTTTCAGAAAGGCAATTAAAACAAGCTGAAAAATATATTAAAAAAAATAAAATTAAAGCTAAATTGTATAAATCAAAAATTAATAAGCTAGATAAAAAAAATTTTAAAAATGAGGCTTTTGATTGTGGGTTGTTTATGGCGAGTCTGCACTGCTTAGAAACAGAAAAAGAAAGATTTGATTCATTAAAAGAGTTTTATAGATTATTAAAACCTAAGTCAGAAGCGCTAATTTCTGTTTGGAATTCTGAAGACAAAAGATTTGTTTGTGTAAATAATCATAGAGATATTTATATATCTTGGAAGGAAAATAACATTCCTTACATGAGATATTACTATCTTTATTATAAAAATGAATTTCTAGACTTATTAAAAAAGACTAGATTTAAAATACTAGAATTTTACAAACCCAGAGAACATGATAGGTTTTCTAAAAAAAATTGGATAGTTAGAGTTAGAAAATAAAGCTAAAATATAAGTTCTATTAATTTAAGAGATGATAAACCAGCGAAATACTCTATTTTTGCTAGGATACGCTCTTCTGATAACTTAGTTTATTAAAAATATCGATTATTATGTAATTTTATCAGTGATAAACTAATTTTTTATGTATGGACATAAAAAAATTTATAAAGTTCTGATAATTAGTTTATTTATGGAATATCTATTAAATAACAAGTTCCAAGAAAGTACTGTTGTTTATAGATTTGACACCACAGATGGATATTATATAAGATTTCCTGATGGAAGATGGTTTTTTGGGCGTATTAATCGCAAACGAAATATTAATGAAGATATTAAGCCAGTAGAGGTAATTTATGCCCAAAAAAATTGTGAAGAAATTTTAATAAAAGAGAATTCTAAAAAATTAGAAAATAACGGAAATAATGAAGAGTACGAGGAAGGAGGAAAATTAGTATCTCTTGTTTCAAGAAACAGAAAGAAGATTCTTTTAAATAGTACTATTCTTCATATAGAAAAGATAATTCCTAGCTGTTTAGAAGAAAACATTCTTTATTTATGATAATGATTCCAATAAATCTTTCTCAGAAAGCAATTTTTCTTTTCCAGTAGTCATGTTTTTTAACTTAAATTTTTTCTTTTTAACTTCCTCCTCTCCTATAAAAATTACTATAGGTATAGAATAAGAATTTGCATAATCTAAAGCTTTAGTTGGCTTGCCATAAAAAATCTGACAAGGAACTTTCAAATTTCTGATTTTATCGGCCAATAAAACAGCTTTTTTATCTTGATTTAGACTTATAATCAAGACTTTTTTATCAGGAATTTTTATTTTAGCTAATAACTCCAATCTATCTAATCCAAATGAAATTCCAGTTGACTGAATTCCATTAACCAAATAACTTCCTCCTGACACGATCGTATCTTTCATTTCTTTTGGTTTATCCACTGGTTTTACCTCAAAAACACTTCCATTATAATATGTTAAACCTCTTGCTAAAAATGGCTGAAAATTAACTTTAACATTATATAACCTACAAGCCTCTTTTAATTTCTTAATCTCTTTGTAACCATTATACTTTGCAAAATATTTTTCTGGTTTTTTGAATATACTTAAAACTTTTTCGGCCCCTAATTTTTTTAAACTATTAAAAACATCTTTTTCTGGAAGTTTATCTAATTTATCAATTTCTCTTATAGTTTGGTTTTTATTTTTATCTAAAACCTTAAATTCATCTAAAATTTCATCTAATAATTTCCTGTTATTTACATTAATTGTAAATTTAATTTTTAATTTTTTTAATATTTCAGAAGTAATTTTTAAAATTTCTGCCTCGTCTTTAAAATTACTTCCAACAACATCAACATCACATTGAGTAAATTCTCTCCATCTATTAATAGTTACTGGTTCGTATCTAAAAATATTTCCTATCTGATATCTTTTATAAGGTAGTTTTTTATTTTGAGCCAGCCTTTTTAGCTGAAAGGTAAACTCGTATCTTAAAGCAAGTTTTCTTTTTCTTCTGTCCTCTAACTTAAAAATACTTGAAACGGCTTCGTCATTTATATTTTCTCCCTTAACAAATTCTTCATATTCTATAATCGGTGTTTCAACTGGTTTAAAATTATACAATTTAAAAATATTTTCAATTACATTTCTAATCGTGATTCTTTTTGAAGAATCTTCAATGTCTTTAAAACCTTTTACTGTTTCCATTTTATTCGTCAATATTTATATTTAAATTTTTAATCTCTTTTGATTTTGGCAAATAATTATTCCAGATTTCATCTTCTTCATTATTCCATATCTCTACCATAGATTCGTCTATTACTGACGTTTTCTCCCTTAATCTTTTACAAATAAATATCATTTTAACCTCATTTTAAAAAAGCGGAAGAGGGGAATCGAACCCCCGTCTCAGGTGCCACAGACCTGCATTCTGCCATTAAACTACATCCGCCATATTTATTAAAAATATTTGTTAATATAAAAAACCTTTTATTAAGAAAGATTAAATAAACAAAAGCAACTAACTGACTAGCTCCTAATTTTCTAAAAGAATAAAAATAGTTTAATCTAATCAATGATATATATCCTAATTTATTAAACAAAGAATTGAAAGCTAAGCTATAATTAATTAAACTGATTATGGGGAAAACCCCCTGCAAGTCTATTGCTTAATTTAGCTTTCATGATAAAAAATAAACGAAAAAGGAGTTTTTAAATCTAGTCTTTTTTCTGGTAAATCCCGAACATTTCTAATTATTTCAAAAATGTCCAAATAATAATATTTTAACCAACTAAAAAGCTTTTCCTCGAATGAAAAGCTTTTTAAACTAGATTTACCTAATTTTTATACCTAATAAAACTAAATTTATAGGATAAAAAAGGAGGTAAAATGGCAAGAAAAGGAAGCAGACTAGGGAGCTGGGCGTTCCTAATCGGTTTAGTGATTGCAGTAGTTGTTGGTTTTGGACTTGGCGGAGGTTTAGGTCAAGGGATGGTGATAACTTTGTTTGTTATTGGACTGATAGTTGGCTTATTAAATGTAGTTGACGAAGAGGTAACACCATTCTTAATGTCAGGAACAGTCTTAATAATAGCAGCTAGCTTATCAAAAGATGTTTTGTCTACAGTTACTTTTATAGGATCAGTACTTGACGCATTGCTAATTTTGTTTGTTCCTGCAACTGTTATTGTTGCAGTTAAGAATGTTTTCCAGTTAGCTAGACACTAATTTCTTATTTTTTCTTTTTTTTGAATTTATTATTTCCTAATATTTGTAACTAGTTTAATTGAGTTTGTTAAATATCTCTTAGAATTTTTTATTAAATTGTATTAGTCATCGTAAGTATATTAAAAAGATTGTTAGTAAAATAAACCAAGATGAACCTTTCTGTTAGTAATACCTTAATTACTTATTAGTTGGTTAATATATAAGAAGTTGGTTAAAACTTTAGTTCTGGCTTAGCTACAAAGAAATCAGACTTCCTATTAAAAAAATATTTATAGAGAATTAATTCTTATAAACCATCTTAACACTTTTAACAAATTCAAAAAACTTATTTTTTCTAATAGCTACCTTAGATTTTTCAATTAGACTTTGCAAATAATATAAATTATGATAACTTGCTAATTCTTTTCCAACAGGCTCTTCTTCTCTTAACAAAAATCTTATATAAGCTCTTGAATAATTTTTACAAACAAAACACTTGCATCTTTTATCAATGGGATTTTTGTCTGATTCGTATTTTTTATTAAACATTCTTAATTTTCCTTGTGAAGTAAATAAAGTTCCATGCCTCGCATTTTGAGTCGGCATTCTAGAATCAAAAATATCACAGCCAAGTTTAATAGCCTCTAAAATTTCAATTGGATCTCCTATTCCCATTAAATAAATTGGCTTATTTTCTGGAATCAATTTTTTATGTAATTCTATAATCTTAAATTCGTCTTTTCTTTTTTCGCCTAAACCAAATCCTCCTATAGCATACCCATCAAACTTGTATTTTATTAATTCTTTAATACAATACTCTCTTAAATCTTGATAAATGCCACCTTGAGTTATTCCAAAAATCAACTGTCTTTTAATTCTTTTATTTTTATTATAAACATTTTTATTTTTTTGCAATTTATCATGAGCTTCTTTACATCTTTTAGCCCATAAAATGGTTTTCCTAACAGCATCTTGAATTTCTTTTTTAGAATTTTCATATAAAGGCATGCTGTCTAAACACATGGCTATTTCAGAACTTAATCTTAATTGTAATTTTATGTTTTCTTCAGGAGTCATAAAAATCTTTTCTCCATTAACAGGATTTTTAAATAAAACCCCTTTATCATTACTTTTCTCATATAAAGCTTGAGAATACATTTGAAAACCTCCAGAATCCGTAAAATTTATTCCTTTAAAGTTCATAAAGTTTCCAATTCCTTTCATTTTCTCAATTAATGAAATTAATCCAGAATTTAAGCTCAAAATAAAAGAATTTGAAATAATTGCCTTAACATTTAATTCTTTTAATCTTAGACTATCAATAAATTTAACAGCGGTTTTAGTCGCAACTGGCAGAAATAAAGGCGTTTCTAAAAAGCCTTTTTTAGTCTTTAAAATTCCAACTCTAGCTTTTGTTTTTTTATCTTTATATTTTATTTTGAAAGTCATAAGTAAGATAGAACAAATCTATTTTTAAACTATCATAAAACCTTCGGTTTTTAACCCACACCTTTAGGTGTGTGTTTGCCAAACAAAAAACATTTTACAAAATTAATATTGGATAAAAAATGCTTTTTGTTTGCTGGTTTTGTGGTGCCGAGCAAAAGCAATTTACAAATTTGTATAAAATAAAAATTGCTTTTGGGGGTATGAGACTTCTCTGAGTTTAATAACTAATAAATATTTGTTTATCAATATCCGCATAGGAATTTTGCTCTTATTTTTTAATAATCTTTATTAACTAAACTAGCAATTAAATAGACTATTCCTAAATTGGACGAGTGCATCTTGTTATGTTTATATAATTTTAATAAATCACAAAACCTTGGGTGTACCGCACCTTAAAACCTCAAGAATGCTTGCAATTGCATTCTTGATGGCCATCAAAAATCCATAAAAGATTTTTGGGGGGTGCGATTTGTTTTGGTTTTGGGATTCCCAAAAAAATTCGCATAAAAAGATAACCGCAACATAAATATTGCGGATTTTTTTAAGGATTAATAAAATTTATATTTTTTAGTTTGTACGGAGATACTGAAATAACCGATAACTAAATAAATCAGATTTTTGCTTAATTAACCAGTATATGGTAAGGTACTATTAATTTTATTAGGAATAATTATATAAGCTCAGAGAGGTTTATTATAAATAAAAAATGATGAAAACAAAAATGAAATTTTATTCATTATGGTTAGTGTTAATTATTTTTAGTGTATTTATTTTACAAGTCATTATCCCTGGATTGACTGAATTTTTTCTTTTAAATTCCTCTGCGACTAGCGATTTCCAGTTTTGGAGATTTTTAACGTCAATTTTTTTACATGGGTCTCTTACTCATTTATTATTTAACTTATTTGCGCTATTCTTTTTTGGAATAATTTTGGAAAAAGAAGTTGGTAGTAGGAATTTTCTTATAATTTTCTTTTTTTCAGGAATCTTAGCTAATTTAATTGCAGTAAATTTTTATTCTTCAAGTTTAGGGGCAAGCGGGGCAATTTATGGTGTTATAGGAGCTTTAACAATAATAAAACCTTTAATGATGGTCTGGACTTTTGGGATGATACTACCTATGTTTATTGCCTCTATTTTATGGGTTACAGCAGATATATTAAGAACTTTAGGTGCATTTGGCCAAACAAATATTGGATCAATAGCTCACCTTTCAGGAATTGCTATTGGAATTCTTTGCGGAATTTTGTTGAGAAAAACATAATTACAATGATGATAAAAAAATAGTAAGAGCCATCAATAGTATTCTAAAAGTGTTATTTTTTTATAGGGGTGACAATAGATGAGGTAAAAGGAAAAATTAGAAATACCTAAAGATTTTGTAATGACCTTCTAAAGGCCTTAAAAGGAGAATAAGTTTCTATAATCTTCTCTTTTCATCACTTCTTTTTTTCTTCTCCACTAACTTTTCTTATTAAATTAATAACATAACTTGCCGCATTTCTTCCTGTTCTATAATCACTTGGATTAGAAGAGATAATCACTTTTAAATTTTGATTGGCTAAAGGATAAACTGTTAAATGGCCACCTGCTGTATTTTCATACCACAAACCATATTTTCTCAAAATAGCTCTTTGGACTCCATTAAAATCTGTCTTCCATCCAACATTAAAAGCATTTTTTATTTCCTCTCTTTCTTCTTTAGTTATAGTTGGTTTTTCTTCCTTAGGAATTTTTCCTTCATAAAGAATTTTTAAAAATTCTCTAGCAATTTCTGCTTTATTTTTATCTCTGCTTTGAGCAATAGACAAAAGACTTTTTCCATAAACATTTCTCGCTCTTTCTAATAATTCCGGATCTCTTTTAACAATATCGTAAACATCTTTAAAATCTCTAAGACTTATATTGCCTTTATCAGTTAGAAAGATATTTGGGTCGGTCATATAGTATGTATTATCCTTCTCTTTTTTATGACCTCTTCGAGTTTCATATACTGCAATTCTCGATCCTAACCTTTCCACATGTTCCTCTAAACCACCAGCACTAGAAGCAGTACCAACTACTGTCAGAAAAATTCCTATTATAAATAAAAAAATTCCTAATAAACCTAGATAATTTTCAGGGTTAAATCCAATAACAGCTCCTGTAATAACTGCATTTGTTACGACTACAAACAAACCAACAAAAATTAACCCTATTCCTAAACCTCTTTTCCAGCTCATTTTAATATTATTAATATTGTTTTAAACCACCTTTAATATCATTTACAATTGCTCATAATTAATATTATTCTTGAATTATTAACATCTCTCTGTAATAACTACAATTACTATGATGCTATTTTAGATCTCTATTACTTATTCTTAAAAGAAAAACAAACTATAAAAAGATAACTAAAAAATGAGAAAACTCTAATCACAATTAAACGTTCAAGATAGCTAAAATTATCTATTAATCATTTAAGGAATAAATAACTAATCTCTATGTCTACAAGGACTATCAAATAGGAAACTAAAGAATTATATAATATAAAATA
>ERZ1292623.1216-Hain-H51-01um-R1-1216-length-25282-cov-7_pt1 | contig 22071 bp, 23 predicted proteins | sample MGYA00564398_ERZ1292623 | MGnify/ENA primary metagenome ERZ1292623 (study PRJEB36523, sample SAMEA6512633) | groundwater metagenome | collected 2019-01-07 | study: AquaDiva: Metagenomics assemblies of 32 groundwater samples | reverse complement strand
GTCGGCCCCACTCGGCCGGCGCTACCGGACCCTTCAGGAGTTTTTCCAGGGTCCGATCGGCGCGACGGTAGGGCTCCAGCTTTCTCGCAAAGGCTGCGATTCGTTGCGGCCGGCCAGGACCGGCCGCCTTGAGGGCTTCCTTCTCAATGGTGCCCTTGGCCATCGTGTGGATCTTCACGTTTTGCCTGAGAAAGCCCACGAGAGCCTGGCGGTTCTCTTCGAGCGCGTTGAATGCGTCCTTCTGGGTCGTAGGATCGCGGGCAAGTCGCAGGGCCTCCCGTGCTTCCTCGCGCATAGCAAGGTTCTTTTGGAGACCTCTGACGGCCTCAACGTCGCCGCCCATTTCTCGGGCAAGCTCGGCTTCGAGTTGGCGCGCTTCCGGTCCAGCCTCAACGACAGCGCGTAGGCCAGCCTGCCCCGTGGCGAGTTGGGGGACTTCGATAGCATCAGCGATCTCGCGGGCCTGCCTCTCGTATCCTGAGCCTTCGGCTTTCTTGAGAGCCTGCGCCTGCTCGGCAAGGCGACCCATGAACGCCTCGCGTTCCAGTTTCACGGGGATCGCAGCCTCTTCGATGACTTCCTTCGCGGTGCGCCCCGATGGCCCGATCTGTCTGAACAAGCGCAACTCGGGGCTGAACGTCTCAGCCGCCGCCCGTGCCGCCGCCTTGATCGGAGCGCCTACCTTGGTCGCCGCCCGGAAGACCGGCTCGCCCTTGACCAGCGTTGCCGCCTTGCCTGTGAATGGAATCGTAGCCTGGAGCAAGGCTCGCTCACCGCCTGCGGCCTGCCCGGCGAGTGTCGGCGCGAGCTTCGCTGTCCGCGCGGTTGCTAGACCTTTCGGCGTGAGCCCGCCGAATGTCGCGAACGTCAGCGGATCGGTAGCCACGTCACCAACAAACTGTAGTACGCCGCCACCGATCTTCTGTGCTGTCGTCTCCACGCCGGTATCCCGGAACAACATCTCCTTCAGAACTCTGCCGCCGCCTTGCCTGCGAATGTCCCACTCGAAGGGATTGAGCGCGCGAAGGGCCTCACGTCCCTCGCCTTGCATTAGATTACCAACGGCGTAACCACCCCTGGAGAGGATGTCAATGGCCCCCCCAAGAGGCCGTCCGAACGGCCCAAGGTAGGGTATCTCTGTGTCGGTTGTCCGTCCGCGAGGACCGGACATGGCGGCTTGCCGTGCCGCCCTGGCTGTCCGGAAGATGCCCATTGGTTAGAACATGCCCCAGAACGACCCGCCGCTGAGCTTTCTAACTGGCGACAACCTGGCCGTGATCTGTGCCGCCATCCTTGCCCGGAAGGCCGGCACGTCCTCGTTTCTCAAACCCGCTCGGAAAAGCTCGTCCTGGACCGCTGGCTCCGCAAGATCCGCATCGATGTAGTCAAGGATCTGCTCCTCAGTTTCGCCTCCTCGGAGCGCCGCAAGGGCCTCCTCGACACTCTCATCGAAGATCGTTCCTATGGACGCCCCTTGCCCCTGCGGAGTCGCCGTGATCCCGCCACCACTCAAAGCCCTGCGCGCGGCCTCCACCTCGGCGTAGATGTCCGCAGGTTCGCCACTCTGGGCCTTGAGCGCAGCCGCTCGCATCCCGAGTTGGAGCGCCGCCCTGTCCAGGTTCGCCCCCTCCTTCGCGGCCTCCTGCTCCATGAGGGCGCGGGCCATGTCCTGTTCCTGCTGCTGGATCAAAAGCGCCTGCGCAATAGCCTGGGGCGAGCCGGCTTGCTGGACTACCGATGGCTGGAACCCGAGCCGCCCCCCAACACCCTGAATCGACCTGGCAAGCAACTCCTCGGGCGTGAAACCCTCCTCCGCGTTACGGGCAACGTCAACCGGACCCTGCCGAAGCGCAAGCGCGGTCAAAAGCTCCTGCTGCCTCGCGGCCTCCTCGGCCTGGGCTTGCTGGAACGCAGCCTGGCGAGCCTCTTCCTGAGCCATCATCTGTGCGCCGATTTGCGCCTCGCGGAGCCCGAAGGTCCGCTCGAAGCGGTCGGCCTCGGTCCTCCTGGCCCCTTCGCGCTCCCTCCGTGCCTCAGAGCCAGCGATCCGCTCGCGCTCAATGTCCTCGCCGCGCTCACGCTGCCGGCGGGCGAGGTCTTCGCCTCGGATGCCTGTCTCGCGCTCGATGTCGCGCTCGCGCTCGCCGGTTCGTTGCCAGTCGCGACGGCGGTCTTCCTCCATGCGCTTCAAGGCAAGGGACTGCTCGAAGTCCACTTCTTGCTTGCGGGTCGAACGGTCCAGGGCATCCTGAAGCTCGCGCCGGCGCTGTTCGCGGCCAGAAGCAAAGCCACCCACGAGCCCGGTGAGGAATTCTGCGGTCGCCATCGTGGCCTCCTAGACGAACCTGAATCCGCTCATCGCGTAAGGATTCCCGAACACGTTGGGCTGGATGTTGGGCTGTACGAACATCTGCCTGGGTTGCTGCTGCTGGGGCGCGAAGCCTCCGAACATGGAGCCACCCATTTGCCCGCCAGCCATTGCCCCAGCAGGTCCGCCGAACATACCTCCGAGCGCAGTCCCAGCAAGCTGCCCGAGTGCCCCGGCCATCGCGTCGGTCCTTGGATGTGTGATCGGTTGTCCCAGGATTGCCCCGCGTTGGCCGTAGATCCCGGCCAGGGCCGCACGCCGCATCTGCTCATCGGCCATCCGTTGCTGGACGATGTCGGCCTCCATGCCGGCCAGGGCGGACCCGCGAGCACCTTCCAGAAGCGCCTCGTTCACCAGTGCCGGCCCGGACCTGAACAGTCCCCTCGAAGCGAAGCCTCCCCGAAGGCCGGTACGGGCCTGGTCGAAACCTCCACCGATGCGCGCCTCACCAGCCCTACGCATGGCTTCGGCGTCGAACAGGGGCGATTGGTACAGGGCCTCGGCTCGGCCAAGTTCGCCAAGTTCCGCCTCGCGCGCCCGCTGTTGTTTCCCCTCCTCGCGCCTGCGCGTCCCGCCAAGCGGATCGGATAGAAAGCCCCCCACCCTCGGACCCAAGATAGCCTCTAAGGGGCGACTCTTGATCTTCTCGAAGAAGTTACCGCTTCCCATGTTCTACTCCCCCAGAAGAACGACGGCATGGGCCTCAAGGCGAGCCGTCGCAAGGCTGGTTGGTACCCCGGTCTTGGTCACAGTCAACTTCACCACATCCCCATTCACGAGGCGCGTGTTTGCCGTCACACCCAAATCATACTGCGTGTCGGCCTTGATCTCCCCTGAACTCGTGGATTTCCCGCCTGGGTTGACCGTAGTCGCGTTCACGGCCACCGTAAAAACCCACTTCGCCGTATTCGTGCTGCCCGTGGTCGCCGTGTTGCTGGTCAGGACAACGGCCTCCAGGGTCATCGGTTGCCGGCCAACGTAGATCCGGAATGTCTCCGCGCCCGCGAGCGCACCCAGGTAGATCGTATTCACCTGGCGTCGGCCCGACTCGTGGAGGTTGTGCGGCGTGAGCCGGCCCTGGAACGCCGAAGCGATCCCGGCCATCCAGGTCTGGAGGCCGATGTCTTCGACCCTGGGGGTAGGCGGTGCCCTCATAGGCCACCAGCCGAGTAGTGGAATTCGAGGGACCGGAGCGCGAAGTCGTTGGGCGCATGAGGCACCAGGAGGCGTACCTTGAACCAACGACCCAGCACATCAGCCCGAGTGCGCACCACGGCGCTACTGCCAGTAATCTCGATGAGGGAAATCGAGGTCACGGCCCCCGAAGCGTACCGGCTATTGTTCTGCGTGCCCGCGGTCTTCGTGGACAGAAAGAGATCGCGCGGCTTGTACCGCCCGGTTCCGTCGAAGATCGAGTAGGTATCCGTGTGGCCCTCGTACTCCCAGGGGTCCAGGCGGTCGGCATAGATCAGGGCATAGGCCCAATGCTCGCGCGAGGTCCCGGCGTTGGGGATCATCTCGTCCCAATGGACTACAAGATTCTGAAGCCGCTTCAGGACACCTGGATTACCGAAGTCCAGCCAGCCCGTTTCCAGCATCAACGGGATCGCGCCTGAGCAGAACACGGTGCCTTGGGTCACGGCGTATGGGAACGTAGCGCCGATGGTCAACGTGCTCGTGGTCGCGGAAATCACCCGCCGAAGCGACCCGGCATTGGTAAAGGTCGAGGCCCCGGCGTCCTCCCCGGTCGCCATGAGGTACTGTCCCGCCTCGTTGCCGGCCCAGGCCCCGGCCTTGACGATGCTCGTGGCGTTGTGCGTGGTCGGCGTCACGGCATTATCGGCCGAGGCGTTGTAGTCCGCGTACTGGTCCAGGAAGCGAACAAGGCTGGAAGCAAAGGCGTTGGTTGACCCGCTCGTGACCACGGTCGAATCCACGATGGCCAGGATCGCATCGGCATAGCTCGTAGTCCCAGCCGGAACACGAGCGAAGCCACAGGCCGGCACGGTATCCATGCTCCAGCCGCCGATGGCGAGGTCGTAGGTGAGCGTCACGTCAGCCCGGAGGCTGTTCTGCGTCGAGGTCCCGAAGTGGTCCCATCGGGCGTTGTAGTAGACTCCGAACATGACCCGCCCACCAGCCTCGTCGTAGACCGAGGTTGCGTCAGCCTCGCGAATCGAAGTCAGGAAGTGCCCAACCGGAGTGCCGATGTCTACAAGCGAAGTCCCGGCCATACGCCAGACAGAGCCGGCCCCGATCCAGAACAATTCGCCGCTCGCTTCGATCAGCGTCCAGGGCGCAGAGCAGCCTGTACTTTGGAATGCTTCCGAAAGTGTGAAGTCTGCATCGGTCACGCCACGCAGGATGTAGATCGAATCGCGCTTGAAAACGTAGAGCGCATCATGGATCGATATCTTCCGCGTAATCGGGTCCGAGTCCTCGCCCACCTGGATGATCTGGGCCGTGGTGTCCCACTTCGTAGGGTCGCCCAGGTTGGAGTAGTAGAGCTTCGCGTCCGTCCCCGAGCTGCCCCACATCCGATCACGGTGGATCTCGATCCGGTTGAGCGTCGGGAGCACCGTACCAATGGTCGGAAGCGTGGTCGCTCCAAGGTTCCCGTCGTTGGTCGAGTCGATGTAGGAGATTGTTGCTGCCGAGGCCCAAATCGCATCGACTGCAACACGAGCCACGAGGTAATAAGGCGCGGTCACAGCAGCGGCGGTTGCCGCGACCTTCGTGCGCCATATCTCGATGTGCGTGACGTGAGGCTTGAAGGCATTGGACGGGTTCAGAGCGCCAAAAGTGATCTCGATGCTCTTGCCCGTCGTGGATTGAATCGAGGCGCTGTCGTAGAAGGAGACCGATGATTCCCCGGTATAGGCCGAGTAGGCGGTGAGCTTGTATTGGTAGAAGCCGAGGTCCAGGACCACAAGGCCGGTGTTGTAGTCCAGGATGCTCGTGACGTTCACGATGTCGAACGCGTCCTGGTCAAGCAACGGCCCGATCCAGTCGATGACCTTGGCCCCCGTCACCAGGCTTGCCGGTGTCGGATCGATGGCAAGGATGTCCGCGTGGTACTGGTAGAGTTTCCCATCGCCCGGAGCGAAGTATTGGACCCCAGCGTAATCAGCATGATCGGTCTGTCCCATGCCAGCCGATAGGAGCCTCGGCGAGAGCGTGTCATCTTCGCGATAGATCCCTTCGGGCGCAGTCATCCAGATGCAAGTCATTCCGTCTTCAACGACAGTATCGGGCCGCTCGAAAGCCTTGGGAGAATAGAGGGCCTGCTGCATCGCGATGGTGGGGGTTGCGGCCCAGCTCGTCGCCGCCGCGCCGTTATAGGTCCCGTGGTTCGCTCCGATGGAATCCGAGGCCGTCGAGGTCGTATCCTTGAACACGTACTGCTGCGCGGTCCCACCCATGTCATCGCCGACATCCTGGAATCGGCTGAAAACCGACGCCGCGAGTTGCGTATACGTCGGGTTGTATCCGCCCGTCATCGGCCCCACGGTGTCGATCTTGAGCGAGCGGAACTGGTAGGACGGCCCGCTGGCCCCGATCCTCCCGACGATGCGCACATGGTCGCGAGTCGCGGTCAAGTTGCTCGCGTTGGTCGCCGAATCCGAAAGCAGCCCATTGACCCAGACAGCGACGTAGAGGTTGGCCCCCTGGTCATCGGCTCCGACCGTGATCCAGTACCACGTACTCGCGGCCAAGCTCGCCGTGTCTACTGTGAGGTCGCCGGCTACAGTGTGAAAGACACCTCGAATCAGGCGAGCGGCGGACGAGTAGTAGACGCAATCGACCCGAAAGCCTGACTCGGTGCCGCCGGAGTCGCGGCCCTGGATTACGATGTCCGATCCGGTTGTGCTTGTCCCGGACCACTTGAACCAGAAACCCAGCGTGAACGATGCGCTCGTCTGGAGCCCGGCCGCGAGCGGGAACTGAACGTAGTCCACGCCGGCCGCGGCGTTGACTGGGACCGTGAGCGCGGGCATGTTGTAGGCCGGCCCGACGATCCGAGTCACGGCATCCCGTCGCCGGATCGCGCCCTTGTCGAAACGGGCGTTGGTCGCCAACTGGAGCACATCCTTGGCGAGCAGGGCTCCGTCTACGCTGAAATCCATCCCCCTGAAGGGGGGCGCGACGAGATGCTGCTTGACGGCCATCATTCCTCCTCGGTACGGACGTACCTCGGAGCCATGATCCTCTTGTCGCCGCTGTCCACGTACTCGGACATCTCTTTCGCGAAGAGGTCGCTGTAGATCGTGTACCGGGCCGTGTCACCGAACTTCATGAAGCCCCGGATCGCGGCATTCAAGACCACGAGATCCTCGACATCGTTCGGAAGATCGCTCTCGGTGCTGTCATCCGCGAGTAGCGCCGGGAGGGCCTGATACCACAAGCGAACCGCGGCGGTCTGTGTTTCAGCCGGGGTCGGCGCGAAGACGATGTTGCTGCTCTGGAGAAAGAACGCTGTCTGGCCGTAGGGGATGCCCGAAACCACGGCCGAATCGGCGATGATCTTGTCGCGGATGTTGACCGGATCGAGGTTCTCAACGACGTTGCCGCTCGTGTCAAGCCGTTCCACAAGATGGAGCTTCCACAGTCCAGTCGGAAGAACATACGCCGATGTCCCGTCAGTCCAGTTGATCGTCCCGCTGGTGAGCAGGAGCGATTCATCCACTCCCAGGATGCGCTTGGCAACCTGGATCTGAGCCTCGTCGAGCCAGGCGTTCAACTCGGCATCGGTATAGAAGCCGGCCGTGGTCTCGCCGAGGTGCTCGCGCAAGCGCGTCCTGAGAGTGACCCTGGTCGCCATCGGCTAGGCACCGTTGCCATTGTCGTTGGGCTTGGGGAGGTTGCGAACCACCTTCCAGTCGTTCGTGATGCTATCGCCGCGTTCTGGCTGGATGCCGTACTTCGGCAGGAGCCGCAGGCGCAGGGTTTCCGCGGCCTGGCGATGGCGAGGCAGGACATCCTCGAAGACCGCCGTTGCCTGCTGGAGACGGATAAGCTCGTTGAACGCGGCGCGGTCCTCGAAGGCCACCACATTCAGCGGCAGTAGCGTGTCGCCGGCCTTTGCCTCCTTGGCAAGATCCTTCTCGCGCGCCCTCTCCATGCTCGTGATCTTCGACATTTCCATCTCCGTACCGGACTAATCCGTGTCGTCGGTGACTTCTTGCATTAAGACGCACCAGCGGCGAACCCCGGAACCGGCATCCAGGGCTGCGACAAGGTACGTCCTCCCTCGGGCATTGTGCGCGAAGGACCATTCCCCGTGCTTTTGCAGAGAAGCAAGCTCGGAACGTACCGGCCGGCTTCCCTGGATCGCGATAGGCGGCTTCGCCTTGTCGCACTGCACCTCCGCATTGGTTGGGATCTGACCGCTTCTCATGGCGTCACCTAAGCCGTCCAGCCGATGGAACGCAGGTCGGCGATCAAAGTCGCTAACGCATCCGCAAGCTCATCGACCGAGGTCAAGTTGGCGTCGTAGCTCCGATCCGTGAGGTGATTCGTGATGGTCCAGGTCTGCCTCGTTCCGCCGGACGCGCCGAAGACGGCGATGGTGCTTCCAGTCGCGCCGATGGCGACGTTGGTCGTGTTCGTGTCGCCAATGAACACGTCGCCGTTGACGCCGGTCCCCTGCTTGAGCCCGCCGCGGACGTAGACGCTGCCGCCGGAGGCGTTGCCAGTCCCGCCGGTGCCGGCCGCACCGCCCGTGACGGTGACATTCGCGCCGGCTCCGGGAGCCACCGTGCCCGTACCCGCGCCGCCCGCACCGCCAGTGAGGTTGGTAGCGCCGCCGACAGCACCCGCGTAGTCGTTCGTCCCGTCCACGCCAGCACCGCCCGTGCCGCCCTTGAAGGTGACAGCCCCGCCGAGCCCGGCCCCGCCGGTCGCCACGTCGGCCGCAGCGCCTCCAGTTCCGCCCGTGAAGCTCCAGATGCCGCCGGCCCCGCCGGGAGTAGCCGAGGCCGAGACGCCACCCGTACCACTCTCGGCAGTCAGGCCAAAGCCAGTTGCCGTGCTTCCAGCAGCCGAGAAGCCCCACGCCTGGGCACGGATGCCCTGGATGCCGTCGAGGTAGGCGTTGTTGTAGGAGGCCGTGTTGCTGCCGATGTCCTGCGTGCCATCGTTGGTCGCCAGGATCGAGCCGCCAAAGGTCGCCGATCCCGACCCGGCGAAGGTCGCGACGTTGACGTTGCTGATCTTGAAGACCAGCGACGTGCCGCTGGCCCCGTCGATCTGCGTACTGGTCCCGCCGAAGTTGACCGCGCCGGTACTCGGCACCTGGACGTTGCCGGCCAGGGTCAAGAGTCCGGCCTTGCTCACGCTGGCCTGGCTGACCGATCCGAGCTGGAGGTCCAGGAGCAGCGAGCCAGCCGCGCTCAACGTGGAGGTGATATTGGCCTTGAGCGCCGTGAACGTCACGGCCCCATCGTTCCACGTCCCGGTCACATCGAGCGCGTGCTTGTCGGTCGTGATCGTGCCGAGGGCCAGGAGGGCAAGGTGATTCGCGTCCGCCGCGGCCCCGAGCCCGAGCCTACCGAACTGCGGCGTTGCTCCGGTGTGGATATCCTGCGGAGTCGCGAGCGTCGGAGCGCCCGCCACGCCATCGCCATTGGTCACGGTGATCTGGTTCGCGGTCCCGGCGATCGTCCGCGTAGCGACCGTTCCCGCGCCGGTGCGGGAGATCAACCCCGTGGTCGCCAGCGCGGCCAGCGCGGCCAGGTCCGCGTCGTAAGCCTGCACATCGGTCCCAATGACCAGGCCCAGGTTCGTCCTGGCGGTCGAGGCATCCGAGGCTCCCGTGCCACCATCGGCCACAGCCACGTCGGTGCCGCTCGTGTAGTAGAGGTCGCCGAAGGTCATGCTCGTGACCGCGCCCTTGCCGAACTCCCACAGGCCATCGGTTCCGGCGCGTAGGACGCTCGCCGTGACTTTGCGGATCGTGCCGGCTACGGTCGTATCCGTGGTGAACTGGCTCTGCGTGAAGTCCTCGACGGCCGCGCTCGTCCCGACGCCGCGGATCGTGAGCGTGGTTGTGACGTGGGAGAGAACCTCGAACAGCCCATTATTCTCTGGCTTGCTCGCCCCCGCGATCTGGATCAGGTCACTTGCCGCAAAGGTCGCTGAGCCCACCGTGATGACAGTCGGATTGCTCGTGGAGGCCACACCAGCCGTAAATCCTCCGGTAGCAACCGATGTGTTCGTCGCGGTCGGGAGATAGTTCGCGACAAGGCCCGCGGTTTGAGCAACGGCGGTTTCGTAGCCGTGGTTCAGATACATGTGGTTGTCGTGGATCAACAACGTCTCGGGAGCGAACCGAACAGCGTTCCCTGACGACACGATCAGGTTGCCCCCGATGCTCACATCCCCGTTGAACGTTCCGCCCGCGAAGGTCGGGGTGTTTCCGGTGCCCAGCCCGAGGTTCGTAGCCGCCGCCCCTGCGGTAGAGGCCCCGGTGCCACCGTCCGCAACAGCGACATCAGTTCCACCGACTAGGCCAGGAACGTCCGTAGTCGTGAGTACCCCACCGAAGAGAATAGCCATGACTTCTCCTTGTTATGCCGACAGCAAACCGATGGTAAGCAAGTAATCAATCAATCCGCCAATGGTATTCACTGGCTGCCCGGTCACATTCCAACCTGTTGACCGAACGGCTGGAGCCGTCCCGTAGAATCCAAGCTTCTTCCCGCTCGTGCCCACGATCAGCCCGTTGCCGCCAACTTCCAGGTGGCCGTCCCCGGATTGATCGCACCACGCACCCAGCCAGTCGGTCGTAGTCACGGCGTCGGCCGAATGCAGGAACAGATGCGGGTCCGCGTTGGCCGCGTGGAGGAAGTTGACGCCACGGTCCGCATACTCGCTGATGATGATATTCCCACTTCCATCAGCCGCTCCACAGACGATTCCGATCATGAGCCCGGCGTTCGTTTGCGCCGTGCCCCACATGATCGACGAGTAGATGTTGCCGAAGTTGAGCGCGATGTTGTTCGTGAAGAGCGAGTCGCCAGTGAAGGTGATCCCGTTCGGGAAGCTCGGGCGCGCGGCGCTGCCGTCCATCATGACGGACGCGCCGTACATCAGACGCAGCGCCCGCTGTACGCCAGTGCCAGCCGCCTCAGCACCGAGCTGCCAGATGTTCCCGGTCCATCGCAGGAACCCGCGCTCATAGTTCACGGACTCGGAGGCGGTGTTGTAGAAGTCGGCCTCTTTGGTCGCGGCCATCTTGAAGCCACCGTCGAAGTCCACGAGGCCAGACCCAGCGAAGTTGAAGGCCGGGTTTGTCGTCGCGTTGCCGAACTGCATGGTTTCGGTCGTGTTCGAGGTGGACAGGGCGATGTAAGTATTCGCTCCCTCGATGATGTTGAAGGCATCGGCCGTGTTGTCCGGAACCGCGAATCGCCCGGTCCCAGCCACATCGAGCTTGTAGAGAGGCGTGACGATCCCGATGCCGATATTGCCCGTAGAGAGCGTCGTCCCCGTGCCGTCGATAGCCGTGCCGAAGATCAGGTTGCCGATGGTCATCAGGTTTGCGCTCGTTGCCGTAGGCGCATCGATATTGTAACCGATGACGATATTGGTGCCGCCAGTGGTTAAATTGTCTCCAGCCTGGTATCCGATCAGGATATTGTTCTGAGCAGTCGTAGCGGACGAACCTGCTGCAAAACCAATACCAACGTTCATGCTGGCGCTCGTTCCGGACAGGAAGACGCTTTGACCCAGGAAGACGTTGTAATTGCCGTTGATGAGAGCCTGACCTGCCGCGCGCCCGATTGCCGTGTTGACCGTTCCGGTTGTCAGAGACAACAACGCATTGCTTCCGAGAGCAGTATTACTCCCCCCGCTGGTGGCCGCTGTTCCGCAACTCGCCCCAACGAAGGTGTTATTGGCTGCGGTCGTATGCGCCATACCAGCCAGATAACCGATAAGCACGTTGTCAACACATGCGGACGTACCAGATTCCCCAGCACGATGGCCAATGTATACATCGTGAGCAGGACCAAGAGCCGCACCGCCAGCACTGTATCCGATAAACACGTTACTGGCACCTGTCGTGTTCGCCGCCCCAGAACTGGCCCCTACGAAGGTGTTGTCGATGCCGGTAGTCACAGCAATTCCGGATGATGCCCCGATGAATGTGTTGGATGTCGCCGTCGTGTTGACTTTTCCGGCCTCGTGACCGACGAAGGTATTGCTCCCGCCAGTCGTCACAGCTAGACCCGCGCTGCGCCCTACGAAGACACAACTCAACGCCGTGGTTGCATTGGCCCCAGCGAGGAATCCGACGAACGTATTGCCCACCGCTGCGCTGTTGTTTCCAGCCCCGTATCCAACATGAACATTCTCGCCGGCCGAGGTCGCCAATGCACCGGCCCCGGAGCCGATGTAAACGTTCGACGCCCCGGTCGTTGTCGAATACCCAGCTTCGTATCCGATGAAGATGTTGTCCGTTGTTCCAGTCGCCGCCGTGGAGTACCCCGCTCTCTGGCCGACGAACACGTTGTTCGCCGCATTCACAAGTCGTCCGGCATCCGTGCCGATGAACACGTTGCTGGTCGCAATCGTCACGGCCGCGCCGGCCTGAGAACCGATAGCAACGTTCTCTCCCCCCGTCGTCTGCGCACCACCCGCGTCATCGCCGATCAGGACGCTGCGTGTTCCTGTCGTGACCGCATCACCGGCCCGCGCACCGACGAAGGTGTTGTCGATCCCGGTCGCGAGTACCCCGGCGTCGTAGCCCAGGAAGGTGCCGTCAGAGTTCCCAACCGTCATCGCGCGGCCGGCGCGGTAGCCAAGGGCTGTGATCTTCTGGAGCACGCCTGGATTCGTAACCGCGCCTCGCGCGGCCTCAAAGCCGAATCCGACCGAATGTTGTCCACCCACCTTGAGCCAGGCATTCTCACCGCTGGCCTGGTCCAAGAACCGAACCATCGGGTTCGTGCCAAGTTGCCCCGTGGCTTCCTTGAGCTGGAAGCCCTGGGCCGTTGCATCGGAGTTCGTGACGCGGACGAACTGCGTCCCGGTCAGGAGCGCCTCGCCCCCGACGTTCGTCACGGCTTCCCAATTCGCGGCAGGCCCACCGCCGCCGCCACCACCACCTACTGAGATGATCCCGCCGTAGATGCTCATGGCTACACCGCGCCCTTCAAGGCATAGATCGCGACCACATCCGTTCCAACCGTACCATCCCACCACGCGAGGAAGCGGGCGAATCGGAAGGGCACCTTGAGGCCGCGGAACACGAGGCCATCGGAGTTCGCGCGGGTTGTCGAGGTGGTGAAGTCCATCTGGAGGTCCACAACCGCGGTCGGATCGGAGAGGTTGCTGTCATCCTCCCAATTCGTTCCGTCCATGCTGAACTGCGGGACGACATGAAGGGCGGTCGTTGTGTTCTGGGTGTACTTGACCTTGAAGGCCGATTCCGTGCCGCGTCCGAGGTCGTAATGCCTCGTCGGGGCTGTCGCGCCGGTCGCAGCCGTCGCGATGGTGTCGGAGTCGGGCGCGGCCGAGTTGAGCACGCGCGTCCACTGTTGATCCTTGAGGACTACGGGTCCGAAGATGTTGGCTGGTGCGTCAGGTAGAACGATGGCCATTGGACAGCTCCTTTACGCCTTCCGCTGCTTTCCGGTCGTACCCGATGCGCGGGGTGTCCATGATGAAGTCGATGTTGTCCTGAACCACACTTTCCGCAAGCGCGTCCGCCGCGCGATGAGCGGATAGGTCGGCCTGCTCGTTGGGTTTCGCGATGTGCTTGTCGAACCACTCATTCAGGCTGTGCTCCCGCTCCACAAAAGCGCGCCCGAGCTTGTGGATCTCTCTCCCGTCGGGGTCGCGTCCGGCGGGAACGGTCATCACGAGGTCCCAGCGCCCGCGCCGATCCAGTTCCAGGATGTCAAACCGCCTCGCCGCCGCATTCCAGCGACAATCGAGCTGGCCCGGCATGGCCTGGAGCTGTTCCAGGAAGGTCCTGGGTGGAGTGCGGTCGCTGGTGTAGACCTGGAGTTTGACCATGTTGTAGGTGCTTCGGGCGGGACCGGAAGCCTCTCGACCCCCGATCCCGCCTTCCGCTATTCCTCCGGTGTTAGCCGGTGACGCTCAGGCCCTTGACGCGGCCCTGGTGGTTGGGGGCGCTGCACACGAGCACGCAGTCCCAGATCAGGGTCGCCTCCCAAGCGTCGGTCCCGGCCGGGTCAGGGATGAAGGAGCCCTTGATCCCCTCCCTCCAGTGCATCCCAGGCTGGCTCTCGAAGAGGGCGAAGTCGTCGGGGGTGATGATGTAGACGCTGCCCGGCGTGCATTGGCCGTCCGCGTAGACGGTCATACCGCTGGAGTAGACGCCCCTGCGGCTGAACCCGGGGTCGATCTTGTCCTCGGCGTTGACGTAACGCCGCAGGCTCGCCACGGAAGCCGCGAGCTGACGCTGGTTCTCGACCGTGGTCCACGCCTCCTTGGGCGGCGCACCCTCGATCATGAGGAGGTCCACCACCGAATCGATGTGGCTCTCGGCCAGGGTCGGGGTGGAGGCCGGAATCACGATCTGGCTCTGCCAGGACGAGTTGCCCACGCGCGTGATCCCCCCGTAGTTGCCCACGGCGGCAACGGGGTTCTCGGTGTTGATGATGCCGGCGAAGCCGGTGAACTCGGAGCCCAGGGCATCCTCGCGCACCAGGTAATCCCCGGCCGCGGTCAAGGCCGGAGCCGCCCCGCTCACCGTAAGGGTGACGGTGTTGCTGCCGGCGTTCGTGAAGGCGGACACCGTGCGGCTGTCCAGGAGCTTTGTGGAGTCGTCCGTGGCGTCGATCAGGTCGATGCGCGCGCCGTTCAGGTTGAACGCCCGCACATCACCGCGGCCCGAGGCCGTCGCGTACTGCGCGGAGGCCAGGGAGAAGGTGATCGTGGTCTGGTCATCGGCCGCCGGCATGATCGCGATGGCACCCAGGCCATCGCCGTACATCTGCCGGTTGATTTCGCGCAGGAAGCTCTTGCCCATGTTCTTGGTGGCCTGGATGAGCGCCGCCGCGGACGCAAGCTTCCCCGTGGACGCCCTCGCGGCCGGCCCGGTGACGAGCACCTTGCCGTACTGGTACGCGAGGTTGTGGACCGGCTGGAGGTACGAGTCATTCACGGCGGTGGGCAGGACCGCGGATTCACCGCGGGCACCCACGGCCTGCGAGAAGTTGTCCAGGGCCGGGTTCTCGATCCGGCGTCCGCCGGTCTTGCGGGTCTTGACCCGCGAGAGCAGCGGCACGAGGTCCGGGACGAGCTGCTTGATCCCCGGGAGCATGTCGTCCTTGAGGACGGCATCGAAGTTGGTCAGGTTGACGGGCATGTTCTACTCCTCGTTTTCTGCAAGCCTCGCGGCGACCCTGGCTTCTATCTCGTCGGGATCGTCTTTGAAGCTGAATGGCTTTGGTTTCGAGAGCGCCGGGCCTGCGGCATCCGGCTTCTTGGTTGCAGCCTTCGCCGCGGCCTTCCGAGCCTCGACGTACTTCGTGATGCGCGCTTCGTCACGTTCCAGGAGTTCCTTGGCTACGAGGGAAGCCGCCTGGGCCATGTCTAGCCCGCCGTCCTTGACGAGCGAGTAGACCTTGCTTTTAGCGTGCTCCGCGTAAAGGTCGTCCTGGAGGATCGGATGCGCCTTGCTCGCGGCCTCGTACTCGGCCCGAACTTGGGCCACGTAGGAAGCGGTTCGAGCATCCTTCTGAGCCTTGGTCGTCTCCTCGGTCTGGCGCGTGAGCGTACTCAGTTGCGCCTTGAGGGTAGAGACCTCGGCGAGATTCGCCTGCATCGCCTTCCAATAGGGGTCGTTCTCGTCAACTCCCTCTGGCGGCTTGATAGTAGCGGGTGTCGCGTGAGTCTGCAAGTCGCGTGTCGCGGAAGTCTGGGGGTTCAGGAGTGCCCCAATGGCTTTCAGAATTTCGGGGGCCTTCTCGCCGTGAACAATGCTCAGGTATTCCTGAAGGAATTCCTCGGCGATCTGCTGGCGTCTGGTGCCCACCTCGGCCTCGAACCGTGTGCGCTCATCGGAGATGGCCTTCGACTTCTTGTTCAGGTAGCCCGTGAAGCTGGCGACCTTCTCGAAGTCCACCTTGTCCCCGGCCAGGAGGGACTCGATCCTCCTGGCGATATCGGCGCGGGTCATCTCAATTTCTTCGCCGTCCACCTTGATCTTGTGCTTCGTGGGGGGGGCGGGCGGGGTCTGCGCAGGAGCGGCCGGGGCCGAAGGTTCCGCGGCGACGGAGGATTCCGGTTCGGCCGCTTCCTGCTCAGGCTCGGGAGGCGGAGTCTCAGGCGGTGTCTCTGGCGGGAGGGTATCGTCCTCGCCGTCTAGTTTCGTGGCGATGGCGTTCGCGTCGAAGTAGTCGCGCTCGGCTTCAGGCATTTGCGTCAGGTCCAATCACTTCCTGGATCGTTTCTGGAACCATCGTCTCGGGAAGTGACGAGGCCGGCTCCATCCCCATCGCGTCGGACATGCCCATCGTGGGCATCGCCTGCGGGGGCTGGGTTGCTGGGGGCGTCTGGATAGCCTGCGTAGCCTGGATCTGGCCGAGGGCATACTGCTGGTGATCGGACACGTGCTGATCGAAGATGTCCCTCAAGTTGACCGGAAGTTCCCGGTAATCGGGCGACTTCCGATAGACGTTGTGCTCATCGATGTGGACGGCGTGATCGTCGAAGTCGGCAGGGACCTGGACCTTGCCCTGGGCCATGAGGTCGTTTTCCCAGCGGGCGTTGTTGCGGTCCTGCTGGGACCGATAGACCAGGGCATCCACCTGGCCGACATCGAGGGCGCGCAGGATGTGTTCGCGGTCCTGGATCGGGTTGAACACGCCACCCTGGATCAACTCCATAATCTCGTCCTGCTTCGCGGCCCGGCTATAGGGAAAGGCGCTACCGGACTGGACGCGGACGGTCAGGTTGTCGGCGATGTCAGTGCCGCGGACGGAGCGGACGATCATCTCCTTGTCCTTGCCGACGATTCGTACCAGGCGCGGCTCCTTGTAGAACTGCCGAGCCAAGGCAAGGAGTTGCTTGCCAAGCTCCTCCATCGCGCTTTCCAGGGCATGGACCACAGGACCAAGCCGGGTGTCATCCTGTTCGATCAGGAAGGCGATGGCTCTGCCCGAACGCAAGCCCGAGGGCACCGTGGCCCGTGTGACCTCGTGCTGGCCCCAAATCTCCTGGAGATCCGCGATGGCCAGGGCGACGTTCTCCGAGACGTAGGCCGGGAGCCCGGGCATCCCGACCGGATGGGGCTCGCGCGAGGCGGAACGTTTGACCTGGAGGACCTCGCCCACCCTGGACGTGATAACCTCGTCGTCGAGGCTGTCCTTCTCCACGATCCACTTCGGGTTTGCGCTCATGTTCTGGTTTTCGAGCATCTGCGAACGGGTCCGGTTCAACTCCTTCTGGATCGGCACGCTCATCTCGGTCGGGGATACCGGCCAGAACTTGCCCACCGCCGGCAAGCCGAACTCGACGAAAGGCATCTCGCCGTGCTCGAAGGGCAATGCCTCGTTCTTCAGCTCCACCTTGCCGCCGTAGACCACGTAGCGGCCGAAGGGGTGTTTCGCGGACTTCTTCTCGAAGTATTCGACGAGGGTCACGAGGTCTTCGGAGGTCTCCCAGGTGCCCGAGGTGCCACCCTGGGGATCAGGAGCCATGCGGTTGACCGGCCCCTGGATCGAACCCAGCGAGCGCCGATACCAACTCGAAGCGTCCACGTCCTCCTCGATCTTTGCCGTCTGGTCCTCGGTCATGTCGTAGGCGTCCACAACCCAGCACTTGTAGACCGTGCGGGCGCGGATCAGCCAACGGCAATCCGCGATGCTGGTTGCCAGGGGATCGGGGTAGATCTCGAAGGGGCTCACAACCTCGACGGCGATGTTGCCCTCGGCGGTTACGTTCCCGTCCTCATCCGCGATAGGGTCGCCAGCCCTGGCGTCCCAATAGGGGTGGAAAAACGCCTTTCCACAGGTGGCGACCCAATCCGTGGCCTCGACCGTCTTCCTCTTGATCCGAAGCTCTTGCCATAGGTACTCGAAGAGGTACTCAGCAAGCTTGGCTGCATCCTCATCATCTGGCTCAGACGAAGCCGGCACCACGAACCACGCCGGGCTGTTCTTGGTCAGCTTCGCGATGAAGGTCATGATGTGACTGTGCAGACGGTTCGCGGTCAGCCGAACCCGGCCAGCGTCGAGGGGCTTCAGATAGAGGTAACGGCCCGCGGCGTCGTAGCTCGACCACTGGGAACCCTCCTTGAAGGCCAAGGAGAGAAACCACACCCGCTCAAGCTCACGTTTCGACCGCTGGACCTCTTCGAGCCGGCGATAGACGCACGCGCGAAGATCCTCGGGGGTCTCCTTCTTCTTGCCACCGCCGAGGATCTTGGGCAGGTGCAGGGGCATCGGCTACCGCGCCTTGATCTCGGAGGCGTAGACACAGCCGCAATCGCAGACAACCACGACAGCCCGCTCGGTCCTCTTCAGCAGCTCGGAGGGCAGGCTTCCTTTGCGGCCAGCAGCGGTGCAGCCGGGGCACGGCTTCTTCCACCACTTCGTAGAGCTAGATGGCGTCGGTGTAGTCGCGGGCGGCTTCTCGGGCTCGAACACGATCTTCGCGGACGCGTCGGCCATCTCGCCACACCCTCCAGGCCACAAACCAAATCGGAACCGCGATCCCAAGATATTCGACAACGCGAATCATAGATTCAACCTTCCTTCCTGTCAACAGGAAGACTCTTCCCGCAAATAGGGAGATGCTTCCCATCTTCTGGTAGTTGCTACCAATCCGAACCAAGGTGGTCGTCGGACGCCCTTTCGGTCCTGAGCCGTGCGATCCACCAGGGGAGGTCCCGGACTTCCTTCTTAGCGTCCCGCATCACGTCCTCAAATAAGGCGTAACGGAGGCTGTCGCAGGAATCATTCGATTGTCTGAGGTCCGCCCTGTCCTCGTAGTCGCCCCACTTGTTCTTGTGCCGGCGGTACTCGCGGAGTTGGACAATTGACTCCTTGCAGGCAGAATCGATCAGGAGTTGAGGTTTCCCCGTCTCGTCGGGATTCAGGAGCACCTTGATCCTCTCGACCACTGGCGCAACCTCGTGAGCATCGCAGGGCCAGAACGGAAGCCCGTAGCGTCCGTACTCCTCCATCCACTGTCTCGCACGGGGATCGCCCGTGTAAACGTCGATCTTCACCCCGTTGGACATCTTCAAGATCGCGTCCGCGTGGCCGGCAATGTTGCCGTACCTCTTCAGGTACTCCCGCCGCAAGTACCAACGGCCCTCAAAGTCCCGACTGACCAACAAACAAGCCGTGAAGTCCGCGCCGCCAGGGTCCAACGAAAGCACCGTGTACCAGTCCGGTTTACAGGTCGCGTCAAGCCCTTCCACAACATGGATGCGCTCATCGAAGTTGGGGTAGAACAGCCCCGAAAGAGCCGTGAAGCCGCCGAACAAGCGGGCCTCGCGGTCCTCCGAGGTCGCCATCCGCCGCTCGAACTCCTTGATGGCCTTCTCGCCCAGGTTTTCGATATTGTCGTAGACGGACATCTGGAACACCGCCAGGTCCGGCGTGTCCGTCCTGCGGCAGTAGAGATCATGGTAGACCCAGCTCATGCCCTTGATCGGACTCATGGTGAGCATCCAGTGACCCATCCGGTCCACCAGCCGTACCGTCGCCTCCTCAAAGATGTCCTTGGGCGGCTCCTCATCGAACCACAAGAGATCCAGGTCCTCGCTCTGGAACTTCTCCCGGTCCTCCTTGTAGCTCTTGAACGTGATGACCGACCCGTTCACGAGCTTCAAGATTCCGGATCCTTCCCACTCCCGCCAGGTCTCCACCCGAGAATCGGGGATGAACTGCATCAGCTTCCGGTGCAACACACGCCGGATCACCTTGCTCTCGACGCCAGCCACCCAAATGTTGAGCGGCGGCGGCATCCGCTCCGATAGCCATTTGTGCTCCCCGAGTGCCAGGGAGGCTACTTCCCAGGCACCCGCCGTTGTTTTCCCGAGCGATTCCCCCCAAGCAGCACCCTATACCTCGCCTGCTCCTTGTGGAACTCAAGCTGCTTGGGGTTGGGCACGTAGCACGCTACCGCCCTCTCCTTCGCCCGCAGACTCGCAGCCTTGAGCAACTTCACCAACTCAACCTGCTGCGCCCGAGGCAGCGTAGCCAACTGCCCCTTCGTCAACATCGGCACCTCACTCATCCGCCACCGTCCTCCTCGCCAACCTCGTAATCCTGTCCTGAATCTGCGTCAAACTCATCGAATCATACTCCCCAATACCCGCCTCCTTCGACACCTTCATGCAATTCCCCAACACCTCGCTCACCCTCGATATCACCGTCGCCCGCTTCACCAGGTCCGCCTCCCCCTCCGCAGCCTCCAACACCCTAGCCGCCATCGCCTTCAACCGCGCTGGCGTCAACTTCCCCGCCCCCTCCACCGCCGCCTGCGCCGCCTCCAACACCGCAGGCAACCTCGACTTCCACCGCACACACACCCTCGCCCACGCCTCCGGACTCTCAGCCCTCACCGCATCCTGCCAACTCACCCCCTCATACATCCGCGCCGCTACCCTCCCCAAAAACTCCTTGCTCTCATACTTCTCCCGCACAACCCTCAACCCATCCTTCTCCTCTACCCCCATTGACAAAGCCCTCCTCCTTTGGTATTAACTACTCCTGCTATCCTCGATTGCTGTAGATCACTCGCCCCACAGCAAACTAACACGCCAGCGGCTACAACGCATCCCACTCCAGCTAACTCGAACGCGCAACCAGCGTCCGAACACGCGATAAGCTACGCTCAGACTCCTTGCCAGTCTACACGCGAACCACGCCAACCGAAAACATTTCAAAACGCGCTGGAGTGTACGGGGACAAACTCATACCTCACGCGGGCCGGCGAACCCCCCTGCCCCTCGCGTGCGCGCGTCCGAACTCTCACGCGCGTTCGATAGCACGGGCGTGACACTGAGAAAGACCTAGAGCGAGTAGGGGTAGAGAGCCTAGAGCGCGGGGGCACTATCCACACTCGTTGCTCCTTCTTAGCTTGGGTCTTGGGCTATCTGGGGTTTCCTGGGTCTGGGGCGTGCCGTTCCCGCGCGGGGATTGTGGGCAGTTGGTGTAAACCTGTCCTTACTGGTGTAAACCTGTCCTTACATGAGTGTCGTGAGATTGCGCTGTATAACGTGAACCACGTTTGCAGTATAAACCTTGTGGGCTGGCATGGGGACTGCATATACGTTTCGGTATGCGAGAGATAGACTTCCTTGGTACTGATGTGTGCGACCGGCTATGGAGCACGCTCATGTTTCCGGCCACGAGGCAGGAGGGGGCGGACCTGGCCGCTTGCCTTGGGGATATTGTTCGGGACTGGCATGAGATCGCCCGCGAGATGCGAGATGAGTGTGCGCTGCAGTCGGACGGTCTGGGTAGCTGGATGTGGAGCGAGATGCGGCATGGGCTTCGATTCGATGCTGCTTTGGAGGCTCACACCGGCGGGATGACTCCCGAAACCGTAGGCTGGCTTCTTCCGCTCCGCGGCAAGTCTACCGCGATGAGCCTCGACGAATGGGCGGAATGGTGGTCTTCGCGTAGCTCGATCCGGACCACGGATGACGTGCTTGGCGAGCTGCGCGCGCATCTGCGCGTAAAACGTCGGCCCATCTGGGAGTTTTACGGCACCAACTCATGGGCTGAAATGGTTTACCGCTGCAAGGAATCCCCCGAATATTACGCACTTGGGCGATTACTCGCTCCGCTGTTGGGGCGAGATCTTTCGATACCCTTCTAGGAGATGCCATGAGCGACTATCACATCTGCCAGTTATCCCTTGGCGAGCAATGCCTACCGTTCGGTAAGCCGGCAAAGCCAAAGCCCCGGCCTTGTTTCGATTGCGTCGATTTTCATGGGGAGGACGCCGGCGAATGGTTGGCTGAGACTCCGGATGGTGCGTTGTTCTCAGAGTGCTTCGGCGTTCACCTGTGCGATGGGTGCCTGTAGGAACGGATCGAGTTAGCGCGCGAGGAGGCGGCGTTGGACGCGCTGAACTCCTACGATTGCTTCTCGGATGCGGACCCGGGGCTCTAGAGCTTCTTACAAGGGCAGGGAACAAGCATGACAACTTACGTAGAACCGCTCACGTACCGCGACGGGGCAAAGCGCGTCCATGTCGGGCTTGTCCGCGACTTGGAGCGTGCGCTGGAGGGATACTCGGCCTTCGTTGCCGCCCACACGTCCAACCCGCTGGCCGGTCCCCTAGGCGTGACAGCGCGGCACATCGAAGAGGAACTGCAGATCAGATTCGAGCGCGAAAAGTTCTTGGGCCGGAGCTAACCACCACGAAACGGAAGCGAGGGAAAAAATGTCAAAATACACGCAGCCATACGTAGCCCAATGGTGGCGCAGCGCGACGGATTACGGCTACATCGAAAACCTCTCCTATGACGCTGCCGTAGAGGTAGCGCGTGCGTGGTCCTCCGTGCCTGGGACCACCGGCAGAATCATGCCGTATCTCGCCATCCACGAAGACCATGTAGAGGTTTTCGAGAACGGGCAACTGAAGCGAGCCGGACGCTACGCAGAAGTCACGCTTGTTTCGATCTAGGGCTCTAACCGCGGATTCGGAATAGGAGGGAACAATGCCAAGACCCACGTTAAAAACCGACCCCTTGGGCCACTTGA
>ERZ1292623.1539-Hain-H51-01um-R1-1539-length-22072-cov-15_pt1 | contig 22072 bp, 20 predicted proteins | sample MGYA00564398_ERZ1292623 | MGnify/ENA primary metagenome ERZ1292623 (study PRJEB36523, sample SAMEA6512633) | groundwater metagenome | collected 2019-01-07 | study: AquaDiva: Metagenomics assemblies of 32 groundwater samples | reverse complement strand
TTATCTCATTTTTGAGATTCTCAATCTGATGATAGTTCGAATCCTGCACTCTAAAACATTGTATTTTTAATGGCGATAGAGCAATAAAAATTAGTTTTACCTATTTTTAGATAGATAAGAATAGGTAGGCTATGTTTTTACAAACATTTTAAAAATAACCAAAACAAATCATGTTAAACCTAAGTGAAATTGAAGAAATTGAAAAAATAGTGAAAGAGGTTCTTGAAAAAATGACAATGATTAATTTTAAACTAGAGTCTTTTCTAGAAGAAAATAGCAAAGAGGACAATGTTAGCAAAGTAGAAAATATTGTTTGTGTAAATATAAACTTAAGCGAGCCAAAGTTTTTAATAGGCCGAGATGGCCAAACTCTGCTTGATTTACAGCGGATTCTAAGGATAGTTTTAAATAAAAAACTTAATAAGAATTTTTACCTCAAATTAGATATTAATAATTATCAAAAGCAAAAAATAAAGTATCTTAAAAATATGGCAAGATCTTTGGCTGATGAGGTAGTTTTAACTAAAAAACAAAAACCTCTACCACCAATGGCAGCTTATGACAGAAGAATAATACATGAAGAGTTGTCTCACAGAAAAGATGTTTTTACCACAAGCCAGGGCGAGGGCGATAGAAGGGGTGTGATTGTGAGTCCAAATTAGTAATTAGGTATTACAACCATTTTATATATTGATTTGCTGTGGTCTAGGTAATAAGGAGGCGCAATACTTCCGGTATCAGAGTAAAGTTTAGTGTTGAATATAACGCTATCATTTATGATAGAACAAATCCTATCATCGGTGATATCATTTTTAGTATAAATAACCACATCATATTCTCCGTCAATTGTTAGATAATCAATACAGGAATTATATCCCTTTTCTAAATAGGTTGAATCATAAAAAGGAGAGCCGTCCCCATCAATGCATTCTGGGTTAGAGCTAGTCAGATCGCCATTTTCATCTAATTCAACTGGGCAACACTCATCATTTGGTACGTCTTCAACTCCCTCATACCAATTTTCCCCCTCATTCTTTATAAGACTATCAAAATTGTCTTTATAAATATACTTAGGTCCTATTGTAAGGCTTTCGGTGGCACTGATCTGGTCTAAACTCAAATATAAATGGGGCGCCCAAAATGTTATTCCTTGGTTCCGCTCAGAATTTGGGTTTCTGGTTTGTCGTATAATATAAGCAGACCATGGATTAAACCCAACACCGTCTAAGTCAATTGTTTCTGGGTGAGCTGGGTCTCCAATATTAATACAAAGACTGCCGGGATCTGGAATTACATTTGGATCTCCTAGATTTGTATTTATAATCGGTTCACTGCATTCTCCAGAGAAATTTACCGACTGGTTTAAAATAAGACCATAATTAAAATCCTGGTCTTGGTCGTTTAAAATTCTAACGGATTGGACGCTTTGGTCAATTTCATCTTTTTGGGCTTCATTAAACCAGGGTATATCAGCGGAAAATGTTTGAGATGGAGAACCAATGCCGAAGTAACTACTAACACCAGTACAATCAGGCGCCATATAATAATAAACACCGGCACTTTCATAATCCCAATAATAAGACTCTACATCCAAAAAACTTACATAGTAATTAGGATCTTCAGTATAAGGATCAACATTGCCGCACCTCAAGATAGTTGTAGTGGCATTAGCATCTATATAAAAATTTGGTTTGTTAAAATCCCAAACTAAAATATCTTTACCAGAACCTGGGTAACAAATATAAACAAAATCATCAAATCCCAGTATTTCTGTATCTGTATCATCATTATCACGTCTTGGCGCTTTTGTAAAAAATTCATCTCTTTCTATTTCTTCAGCATAGGCAATATTACTAGTTAGAACACCTATAAATTTGTGATTATTAAGATTATTAAAAGCTATTGGACCAGGGGGGCTCCCCCTTAAATAAATTCCGGGCTGAAGTGGTAAAGAACTACCAGTCGGGCTTACAAGTGAAGGATTTATGGTTTTTAAAAGTATAAAAGAAGTCATTAAAATAACTATTCCCAAAATAGCATTAAAAATACCCTTTCTCGCTTCATCTATTTTTGCCGGACTGCCAGCATATAACAATATCCTGAATCCATGGATAACTATGACCATAACTCCAATTATACCAGCTACCAACATTATAAAGATAAAAATATACTGGATATATAAAGCTAATGTGAGCTCGTCAGGAGGTAATGTGTTTAACGATGGAAAACCAGGACCAAGGTTTGGATATATGATTTCAAGCGCTAAAACAGGTTGGACTTGCCAAAAAAACAAAATAATTACCGTAAAAATAGAAATCCCCGCCGCAAAGCGGCGAGATACTCCGACGTTCCGTCGGAGTATCTTTAGCAATTTTGTGAAAATTGTATGTGTTTGCCAAGCAAACACCTTCACAAAATTGCTGTATTTATATTTCCCGCCTTCGCCTCGCCCGTTGGCTAGGCTAAGGTGCTGGCTATATCTTTGAAGAGACAGCTTTGAGCGCGGCAAGAGCTTAACTCCCGACCCCAGGGGACAGGGTATTTTACCAGGGGAAATAAATATCTTATATCTAGGCATGTTAGTATATTTTACCATATTACTGAAGAATTGTTCTAATTGTTCTAATTAACCTAATTATTCTAATCAAATATAAACTTAAGAATGTCTAATTTCTAAGTTCTTTGAATTTACTTTCTTGTATATTGAATTAAATATTAAATGCAACTCTTTTGCTTCTTGCCAGAGGTTTCTTGCCTTCTCTTTTAACTCAGGTATAGCCACAGCAATCATTCTTAGCCAATGCTTCGTTTCCCGAGTTTCTTTCTTGCATATTCCTATTTTGTGTTTAAAATCTTTACTGGATTCTGCATCATCTGCTTCACAATAATTTGAACCTATTGATGTGCCAGAAGCTACTAATTGTGGAATAATTCTCTGTGTAATCAAGTTAATAGGTATTATTTTGGAAAAATTTATAACATCTTCTCCAAATTTAGCAGTGCGTTCTTCTAAATTATACTTAGTGGGCATCTTGTCATTAGACATTAATATTTGATTAGATTAATTAGTATAATTAGGTTAATTAGGAATAATTTAAGAAGTTGCCTTCAACTTCTTCCTTGCTTCTCTGATCTTTTCAACTTCTTCTGGGTTAGTGGTTATTATCTGGTCCTCGGTGTAACTTGCTTTAACTCCGATATACACATGTTTTCTGCCAGCAAAAAAAAGTCCTTCTCCGACGGAAGCTTCTAATAAGAGTATTTTCTCTTGTTCCGTCAGATTAAAAGTTTTTTGAACAATATCAGCTGATGCCGGCGACTGTTTTAGTAAAAGTTGTAAAGACGAATTTGTTATGATTGCTTTTCCATATGTAGATCTCATAAAATCTTCTACATCTTGAGTTATTGTTGTTACGGCCAGCCAGTATTTTCTGGCTCTTTTTATCAAGCCAAACAAAAAGGAAGCTCCATCTTCTGATTGCATCAGCCACCAGGCCTCGTCAACCACTAAAATTCTCTTTTTTACATGAGTCCTGACAACATTCCAGACGTATCTCATTATTATAAATAAGGCAAGCGATCTCAAAGACTCTTCCATATCTCTTATGCCAAAAACCACAAAATTTTTATCCATTGTTATATTGGTTTTTTGATTAAAGAAGCCAGAAAAAGTTCCCTTACTGAATTTTTTAAGACGTCTTGTTAAAGATGAGGCTCCTTCCATATTTTCTAGCACTTCAACAAAGTCAGACATTAAGGGTACATTTTCTTGCCATTTACTGGTATTAGATTGGGGCGTAATGTCTTTTATGGCGTAAGTCTCAGTAAGGGCCTGGTCTAAAATGCTATCTTCTTCTGGAGTTATTGTCCCAAGCATTATTCGAAATAATCCTACCAAATTAATTACATTAGATCTTAAAATATCTTCTGGATTGTCATCGGGGCCTGGTGTGGGTAGATCAAAGGGGTTTACATGGTTACCCGATGTTAAAGATATCTTAAAAAAATCTCCCCCAATTCCATTAGCTAAAAATTCGTACTCGTTTTCTGGGTCAATTATTAAGATGTCAACTCCCATCATTAAATATCTTAATATTTCTAACTTTACAGCGTAAGAATTATGTACAAACATGCCAGCCGTTCCAGCTAAAAAAACCTCATTGTCAACTGTTAAATCGTAAACATATTTTTCCTTTGTATTCTTAATTTTTTCAATTTTAACAATCGGATCCCAAAATAAATCAGAATCGGCCAAAATTTTCAGTTGAGCCAGCAATTTTTCAACCCCCGGAATTTTATTTTCCAAAATATTTTGATAGTTTCGCCAAATAAAATTAGCTGATTTTTCTATCATTGAATATGCAGTATCGCTTTCCTTTCTGTAGGTTAAAGCCGTTGCCAAAGATCGGTCATAATATTTAATCGGAAGATTCATTTCTAAAAAGCCACCATGAATTTTTTCTTTTATTTGAGTCAATAAAAAATCCTCTCCATTGATTGCTTTTATGGCTCTAAAAACATTTTTTGAACCAGTCACAAAATTTTCGCTTCTCATTGTCTGCCAGCTATTTCCCAATTCTTTCCAAAGAGCTTTGTTTACTTTTTTATTACTTTTCCCCAAATCTATAATATCAGCTAATTGGGGAAGTTTGTTTAATGTGCCAAAAGTCGGTGCTAATTCTCTAAACGACGTAATTCTTTCCTCAATTTTTTTAATTATCCTTTGTAGGTTTTCAGGTGATGGATTATAGATTCCACGCTTAATTGCTGAAATTTCTTGTATCTTGTGAAGCTGGCAGCCAAACAATTTTAAAATTTCCTCAAAATATTTTTTAATATCGGGAATAACATCAACATTTGTATTCCCGTCTTTTTTTATAATTTCTGCCAGCTTTTGCTGTTTTTTTAATGAAATAAAACTGATCTGTTCATTAAACTTCCTAAGATTATCTTGGCCCGAAATGGTAATTTTGTAATATCGTCTTTTGTGATTCCAGTTGCTGTTCGTCGGTTGCTTTTTTGTGGTTGAAATTCTGCCTATGATGCCAAAATAAAATAAAAGATAACAAATTTCCGAAATCAAAGTTTTTGATTTGGACACAGCTGTAATTGCCAGCCCATCTATTCCACCATCGCCCTCAAAATAACCCTGCAAATAGTGAGCAACTTTTTCTTTTTCCAAAGAAAAAATCAATGGAAGAACCTTTTTTCTACCAGATTTTGCTTTTCCTCCTAAGGCTTTAAATACTTCCACAAATACTCTGGCGGCAATAATTATTCCCCTATTTCCATAGTAAAAAGGAATACCCAGTTTTTTTAGAGATAAATCAATACTTCCTAGAACTTCCTTATCAGTATTGCTTATTGCAATAACTTCATCCCCAATAGTTCCCTCAGCGCATATTAATCCTATGATTTTCAAAAGATCACCCGTAAGCTCATAATTTATACTAAAATCATATTTATTTTTTCCATTCCTGGAGGTTACTCTAATATTCTTAAGCCTTTGGCTTGCAGTTTTAATTTTTAAAATCTCTAAAATCTCTAAGAAATATTTTATAGGAATTGGCTTTCTGGTTTTATATTTATATAAATACCTGTCTAGATTTTCATTAATAGATTTCCTTTTAAGCGTTTTATAATTTTCCCGTACGATGTTTTCACCATTCAACACATAGACATTATTTGAGTTTTTAAGCAGATCTAAAAGATTAATGGGTTTTGAAGCTTTGTTGCTTTCTATGGATCGTGGCAATGGAACGTATTCTCCCTCTTTTACCTCAGAGCTTTTAGCGGTAATAACTTTTCCGTTTTTCAAAATAACCATATTGTGATCTTCTGTTGTTGTTATTTCTCTTCCGCTTTTCGTTTTGAATTTATAGAAAACATTCGTCGCCTTTTTTCTAGCGGCAACAGAAACATTAGACCAACTGCCCTTTAGGTTTTTATCAAAACTATAAACTTGAAGATCTGGCTCAATAACTCCCTCTAATTCTTCATCAATTTTTTGGGCACCATGTTTTTTTATTAGATTTTCTATTAATGGTCCGATTTTTTTTAATCGGATTTTCCCGTTATCTTTTACCAAAACAGGTTCTGATCCTAAAATACTTTTTCCCGATCCCGATTTGGCGAAAACCACCATGTTATAATTTTCCAAAGTGAATCTGTTAAATAAGACAAGAGAATTATTATGCCCATTAACTCCATATAAAATTCCCTCATTAGAACTCAAGTCGAAAGAAACAAAAGGAAAGATAGTTGAAAGGGGTTCTGTATCCATAGTTGTATTAACTAAAAGCCGATCAATACCATAGGGCATGCTTGATATAAGCCCTTCTTTTTGGCGAAATAAGGCCGGTTTTATATAAATCAATCGCGATTCAAAAATAGAACGTAAATTAACTTCTATTTCTCTAATTTTTTCTTCATTTTCTTGGTAAATAGTAATATAAAGGCCGAATCTAAACACTTTCTCTTGGGCGGTTACTATTTTATCTCGCAGGGTTTCTATGTCTCGGTATCCGGTTTCTAGCGCCGGATCACGAATAAGCCCTTTTTCTTGACGCTCTAGAAGCTCTGAAGACACCTGGGTCACTTTTCTCATCAGTTTTTTTAAAATCATCCTACTGTCTACTGGATGGATAAAAAAAGATATATCCAATGGAACATTTAAATTTATTAGGGGATAAATCCACCCAGTGTCTAGGTATCTTGGATAAGAAAATATGAAAAAAGATTTGGCAATTTTTTCTCCCAGCTTTATGTTATTTTGGGATATGCCAATATATGAGGGAGCAATAATGTCTTTTACACTAATCTCCATTTTCGGCTGTTCCTGCGCCTCCATCTGCCCCTCCTTTTTTTTGAATAGATTAAACATTATTAAGATTAAAAATTAAAAATCAAATATCAAAAAAATAAATCAAAGATTAAAAACTATCTTTTGTCCTTCATAGTTATAATACTTGAGGCAAAAATATTTGCTATTTCTACTAACTCTTTTAAGAACCATTCTACGTCTTCTGGTTTCGTTCTTTTAGTATCTCTAAGTAACGATAGCCATAACTTACTTTCGTTGGCAGATTTTAGGGAATGATTAAAAAAATTAATAAAATCTTTCCTGCTGCTTGCTGACTGACCCTCAATATAATTTCCGAGAATGCTTGTGCCACTTCTTAAAAGTTGATCTCCAATTCTTCTTGAAACATTATCATTTGGTAATGCATCTATAAATTCAATAAGCTTAATGACAAAATTATACAATCTTTTCTTAAAATCATTTCTATCGTTTTCTTTTTGCATTTAAATCTTTATTTTTGATTTTTACTATTTGATTTTTGATTTATTTAAGTAACTCAGGTAAGATTTCCGGATAGTATCCAACCTCGGCCTCCGAGGGGTGATGTGTTGACCAAAATAGCTCAATTAGTTCTGGGGTTGTTAGTGGGATTACATCCAATTCACACCTTTTTAATCCTGTAGCCGCAAATTCCATTCTTTGCCAAAGATAGTTTTTGCATTTTTCAAAATCTTCGTCGCTTAATTTTTGTTCTTTTACTTTGCCCATCAACCCAGATTTTATACTAGAGCCAACGCCTAATATTTCTGCAAGATTGTAAGACACAACAACGAAAAAGTTTTTTGTCATTACATTCTCGCCCTTAACCAATTCTTTTATAAATTCTACATACGAAGCAGTTTGCAGTTTCAATAATTCGCTGTTTTGTTTTTCCTCCAAGTTTTTAATGGTGTCTAAATATGGAGTGATATTAATATGTCTTGATTGCATTAAAATTTGACAGGAAAAATCTAGTGAATTCAAAAAGTTTTGAAATGCATAAACAATTGAATTCTGTTCCTCGGTTGATTTCAAAGCAAAGTTAATAGAAGAAACCATTAGTATCCCTCTTATTTGGTTATTCTTTAACAATAAAACCCCGTCTCTTATATCTTTTATTTCTAAAAAATCCTGAGTTGATGGTTCCATAGTGTTAATTTAAAATGCAAATCTCAAATCTCAAAGTGAAAGTGTAAAGTTAAAAATTATCTTTTACCTTTCATAGTTATCACGCCTGCTCCAATAATTTTACCTATTTCTCGGCATTCTTGGAGTAGTTGGTCTATTTTATTGGATAAATGGCTACAACTTTCCTTAACTAACATTAACCAATATTCCGTTTCATTGGAGCTCTTAAGTGCATATTGGAAAAATTTTAAATAATCTAACTTTGAACTCGATGCTTTAGCCTCAGTTACATTAGCCCCAATAGAAGTAGCGGAACGAATTAGCTGATCTGCAATAGGCCACAAATTTCTGTCTTTCCTAATTTCTGTACATAACTTTATTATTTCTAACGAAAATCCAATTAACCTTTTATGAAATTCTACTTTAAACTTTGCATTTTCATTTTGCATTTTTAGATTTGAAGTTTGAATTAACTATTACTTCTTGGTTTCTATTATTTTCCTTACTTGTTCTACCTTGCTTTGCTGTCCACCCTGAGCGCCCAATGGGTATGACATTTCTTTTTTCTTCCAAATGTAGTTCTTTTTTCCAATCGAAAATCCAATAATATGTAAAAAGACTTTTACAATAGACTCGTTGCCAATCTTTATAAAAGCCACCGCAGCGGTAAGCAACATTATTGGTATTGCCAAAAAAATAAAAAGTAAAAAAGGCAATAAGTAATATAACAAAAGACAAACAGCTCCGCCGCCGACAAGCAAGAAAAATTGCCTAAAAGTCAGGAAAAAAACAATCTTTCCCTCCTCTTCAATATATTGTGGCGTTGGATAATGCATGTTTATAACAACGAATCTACACAAATTTTTTAACAAATTTACACGAATTATGAATTTTTAATCAATGGTATAAAAGATTTTCTATCATTGGTAAAAATAAAGCGCTTTACGTACAAACTACTTGTACCAAAGTTGACTAAATACCCTATTTCATAGGCACTTGCCCTTAGGTAAGATAATTGTTGATTAACATCCTGTTTAGTAGTAAAGTTACTTGCTTTTATTTCTAATATAATTTTATCTTCTATCAAGAAATCTGGAACATAAACCCCCAATGATTTACCGCTACTCAACGAGTAAATATTAATCCTCTTTTGCTTTTCAAAGTATATATTGTTTTTTTCGAATTCTTCTTCTAAGGCCTTTTGATAAATTTGTTCCTTTAGTCCTTTGCCATATTTATTTGAGACACCATAGATTACACCCTGAATTCTATAAGATAATTCTGCTTCTAGAAAGTTTTTATTTGTGGTTTGTGTAGATTTGTGCATTAGTGTGTAGATTCGTTGTCTTACTCAATGGGTTCACGATACTTATCCGTCTGCCCCTTATTGATATGTCCTCCCGTGGTTCCTGGTCTTGTCGTTTCTTCCCTTTGTTTCTTTAAATCTTCAGCATTCTCTTCTACATCTTTAACTTCAACTTTTTTCACCATAGCCTGCTGGTTATTATCTGTCTCTTGTTGCCTGTCGCTGGCCTCTTTTAGTTTTTCATCAGGAATACTCTGTTTTATTTTTTCAATCAGTAATTCTTGAGTAGTCAGTTCTTTTGGATTTTTTACCTTCTCGTTTTCTGTTGGTAAATTTGGCTCTGGTGTGGAACGATACCTTCTAATTTCTTCATCTGTAAAAGGCTTCAGTAGCGGCAGAAGTTTGTTTACAACATCTAAAGCAAGGCTTTTTGTCTGATCTTTAGATAGCCCTAGATTTTTTTGCAAACCATCTAGAAATTCATGGTTAGATATTTTTTCTAAAACTAAATCTATGGCAAGGTTTGTTAAAATAACCGTCCTTATGGGTTTGTCCTTATCAATAATTTCAATCAATTCATCATCGCTTTCTTCTAGGTGATATTTTTTTTCTATCTCATCTAGTATAGATATTGCCTCTTCGTTAAGTGGTATAGTTAAATTTTTATTAATCATTTTATTTAATTTAAAACATCATTATGGTCTTAATCGAGTAATTGCCCCGATTAACTTTTTAATCTTTTGGGACTTTTCGTACTCTGTATTCGCTCTTGCTCGATCGGGAGGAGTCCTAGAAGAAGCTGCTCGATAATTTCTAAAAGCAATATTATAATCTTGACCCAACCTTGTCCTAAGACCTCGAAGTGTAGTTCTTTGTGGGCCATCAGCAAATTGATACTTGTCAATTATTTCTGGAGTCCAATTTCTAACTCTTTCATATGTAAGGTCTCCAGTATCAATTCTTCGCTTCTGGTCATCTGACATCTTGTTAAAGTTTTCATCAAGAGTTTGGCTTCTTGCTGCTTGTGGAATATCAGCTGGAGCAACGCCGGCATTGGCAAGTTGCTGTGCGCGTGTCGGGTTAAATTCACCATAATGGTAATCCTTTCTTTCCAAGTCTTCTATGTCGCCTCCATTTTGCACAAATTCAGTCGCTACAACACCCCTTCTTGCGGGATCTACCATATGTAAGGAATCTTTTCTCATTAATGCCTCAGTTGCCTTACCCCTTGTTTCTGGATTAAATAAATTATTGTTTATTATGTGAGATTGTGTTTCACTGCTCATCTTTCCAACAACATCTCCTGGTTTTACTCCATTAGCTGCCGCCTCAGTCATTGCAGTTATCTGTTCGGCCATGCTTAATAGGTCAAGTTGCTTCTTGTCAGCCATTGTCTTAAACACTTTAGCTCTAGTTTGTGGATTAAATAAGCCATTCTGAATAATATGTGCCATATCTATTCCTTCCATTGCACCTATAACATCTCTCAAATCTGATCCGGTTTCACCTTGTGATTCCTGCATCGCATCAAGTAGTTGAGGTTGTGTTAATCTATTTAATTCACCCCTTGATGCTAATCCTTTCAACGCCTCATTTCTAATTTCTGCATCAAATTCATTATTTGTTATTATATCAGCCTGACTACTACTGCTCATCTTGGGTATAATTGACCGAGCATAATTTCTGTCTGTAGCAATTGCATATCTAGCGTGCTCTTCTTGTTCTTGTGGTGTGAGATTGTTCATTAGACCCTTTTCAAAAGATTTTGCTATCGCAGCAGACTTCATCCTCATACCGCTTTCGCCAAGTCCTGCACGAGCTGTAGCAGCATGCATTAGTTGTTCTGGGGTCATGTTGTTTAACTGTTCTTTTTCTTTCGGCGTCAGCGCAGCTGCTCTTCTTGCTCTCATTGCCGCAGTACTTCCGGCAGCACGCAAGCCAAGCCTTTCAAGCCTTTCTGATACTTTTTCTTTCGTCGCATTCCACGCTCTTTCTCCCCCTGCTCTCATGGCTAACTTTCCAGCGAGAGCAGTTCCCCCGCTTGCAATTGCTATTCCGGCCGTCTTTGCAATTCCTATTACTGCACTTGCAAGTGGGCCAGCTGCTTTTTTAGTAATTTTCAGTCCTATAAATAAAAATCCCATTACTATAAAAAGGCTGAAGGATAAATTATCTCCATGTACATTGCTATTCATAACTTTGAATGATATAAAAAGCATAAAACTTGATCCAACTCCTACAAAGCACCACTGTATGAATTTATCCCACCACTGCTTAAATAACCCTTTTGTGTCTGGAAAAACAAAAGCAACAAAAGCTAATGGTGAAAATATGAATAAAAGCGCAAGTAGAATGTACCGCTGTATTAATGTAAGTGAAAAATAAATTAAAGTTAATCCTACTAATAAATAAAATAAACTAAATATTGTTTCTACTCCAGCATATCTAACAGATGCATTAAAGGTCGTCGCCTCTTGAAGAAGTGGCCGTACTGCTAGATTCCAGTTATTATTAATTTGTCTTATAAGTCCAGTTGATAATTCGTTGCCATTTGCTAAAAGGCTTGCCATTACTATATTCGAAGCATCAATAAATAGCCCAACAAAAACAACAGAGAAATTAACTAATAAAGCTACTATTATTATTGGCGCTAATAGTTTCTGCGCCCTGTATTTTTCAAAGTTTAAAATTGTAGCTACTGCAATGGCTATTAAACCTACAATAATGAGCATATTTGCCCAATCTCTCATGATTACCCAACTAGATAAAAAAGCATCATTCCTTGTTATTGACCACCTATCAGAGTAATTAACAAACGTACTTAGAATAAAGTTGAATAAAGACTCAGTCATTTCGGCAAACTTGAAAGTTGACCAAGATATTAATCTAGAAAGTCCTACTACAATAGCTGTACCAAATTCATTAACTGCTATTGGCCACACAACTTCAGTTACAATACTAACTGCAAGTATGCTTCCTACAATCCAGATGAGTCCTTGAATGACAGGTATAACCAATGGTCCTACTGCCAGTGCTTTATTAGGCATTAAAACACCTACTGTAACGATAAAAAATAAAAGAATAAAAAAGAATAACTTTTTTTGTTTATAATATCTATAAATGACATCTAGTAATTTATACATTACGATATTTAATCTATATCTATTAATTTAGCAATTATAACATAAATTCAAAAAGAAATAATCCACAAATAGAATTATTGTTCTTAAAAGATATTTTTTCTAAAATAAAACCTCGAGAGAATTTTCTTCGAGGTTTGGGATTCTTGTAGTATGTATCTACTTGATCCACTTCAGGTCTTTGATGTCGGGTGGGGGAGGTTCATTCGCACCCGACCTATTCGCACCTGACCTATTGGAAAGAGCAATGCCCCCAATGAGGCCCACGAGGATGCAGGCGATCAACGCAAGCCAAAAGTTGGTGATACTTTGGCCGTAGGCGATCTCTTTCTTTACAGAGTATAATTTTTTTAACACGTCACTCATATCGAGCTCCTTTCAGAAACCGAGTTATCAAAATGAGAACTGCACAGTCCTCTCTGATTTCATTCTAGAGCATCAAATGTCCTTGTCAAGTCCCGCACCTATCAAACACTGCGAAGGCTATCTTTTATTCTGTCCTTCAATTTGGCATAAGCTTTACCAAAATATTTTAAGTTGTGTTCTCGTTTTAAAGCATCTTGTTTCGAAAGATAGCCTTCAGTATAAACTATTATCCAAGGCAGATCAGCTTTTGTTGATTTGCTCTTAGCATCATTATGTTCTTTTATCCTCTTTTTTAAATTTGGAGTACTTCCAATATACAATTTATCATTCTTTTTATTTTTTAATATATAAATCCAGTACATTATATTTAACTTAGTGTTTGATAGGTGCGGGACAAGTTTTTCCAATCAGAAATAATGAGGGTCTCTGCTCTCTGCTCTGGTTCTATATTATTTTGCGATAGCCATAATTCTACAACTCGCCTGTCTTTTTTTAGTATTTTGGATAAATTATTTGCTAGTTGCTTGCGAGGGTGCGAAAACCCCGCCTTTACAATTCTAAAAAACAGATTAACAGGGGTCAGACCCTTGTTAATCTGTTGGAAGGGAGTTATTTTTATTATTGCGGAGTCAACTTTTGGCGACGGCCAAAAACACTCTTTTTTAACGTAAGAAATTATTTTTGGGTTTGCGTAAATTTGCACAGAAACCGCCAATAAACTCATATTTGGCGGTTTGGCGCAAATTCTTTGAGCAACTTCTTTTTGAACCATTAAAACTATATCTGTCGGAGGGCTTTTTTCTTCCAAAAACTTTCTAATTAATGGAGATGTTAAGTAGTAAGGGATATTGGCCACCACTTTATAGGGTATAGAGTTTAGGGTATAGCGTTTAGGGTCGAATTTTAATACATCACCTTGAATGATTTCAACATTTTTGTAATCTTTTAGGGTTTCGTTTAGTATTTCTACCATTTTTTTATCTTTTTCTATGGCAACAACTTTTCTTACTTTTTTTGCTAATTCTTTTGTTAAGGTTCCAATGCCGGGCCCCACTTCCAAAACAGTATCATTTTTGCTCAATTCTGCATTTTCAATGGTTTTTTCTAAAACTTTTTGGTTTATCAAAAAATTCTGCCCCATTATTTTCGACGGGCGGACGTTGTGCTCTAGAAGCACTTCCTTAATTGTTTTTGGAGACAATAAATTCATGATTATTAATAAACAATAATAGAAATGTGTAATAATACTCAAAGTAAATACTCCAAATGATAACCAAACCTTAGAAGCTTCTAAGGTTTGGTTATCATAACTTTTCTATTAAAAATATCTTAACAAATCTATCTAGCGAATAAAATTGAAGTAATTTTTCAGTTTTTTCCGAAACATCAAAAGGGGTTACCCAAACGCTCTGTTGAAACATTTTATATTCTAAGTTATGCAAAATACTTACCATTAAATTTCTTGATTTTTTATATCTTTCAGGAATATCAAAGATCAACATAATCCATTTACGATCTTTTCTTTTTATCTTTTTTTCTGCCTCAAAACTTGCTCTTAAAACTTTGTTTAATCCCTTTTTTGTAATAATTATAGCTTTGTTACCTCTTAGATTTTCGGATTTAATATAATTGTTTTTTCTTAGGTAGTGGACTAATCGATTAAACCTCTTTTCACCAATATCCTTTTTATATTTTTCAAAAACTGGATTTTTGGGTCCCATTAGATAATTTGCAGCTGTTGGTTGTTTCGTTAGAAAATAAAAAATATCTCCCACCTCCCCTATGGCATTGTAAATGTCCCATAGAATTTTATCTGTAATACGCATTATTATACCTTGAATTACGAAATACAACTTTTACCTAAAATTTTTATCTTCGTCATCTGCTTTTGAAAACTTTCTTACAAACGGGGCGAATTCGCTAAAGCGAATTACGCCTCGCGTTTCTCCAACGATATTATGTCTAATATCGCTTCAAAAATTTTCAAAAGCATCCATCCAAAGCTAAAAGATTTTATTCTAAAAGGTATTTCGTAATTCAAGGTATTATAGAAAAACTTTAATTAACACTAACCAAGTTTTAGAAGCTTCTAAAGTTTGGTTAGTGTTACTATAACATGGTTTCTATAATATTGGCAAAAATAGTGGCAAATGAAATTTTGGGGATAAAGGCTTGACCCCCCGTCTACTAAAAGCTAGAATGAACTTACTTACTAAATAATGGGTTTTGACTTAAGGAGATATTATTTTGAGTAACTTTTTTAAAAAACAACTAAAAAAAAATAATCGGGGATTGTTCAAAAATCCTTTGTTTTATTTTGGGTTAATAGCGCTCTTTTTATGGAGTATGCCGTTTTTTAGTTTTGGTAGTTTAACTGACTTAGATAACTTAAAAGAAAGCGACACGGTAGTATTTAATCCATTTTTTAAAGAAACTGATAATTTAAAGAACGAAGACTTATTTTTTAACCAAAACAGCCAGTTAGTAAAAGAAAGTCCAGATTTAAAAATAATACAAAATGAATTTGTCTATGGCATCTCAACTCCCCGTATCTTAACAACACAAACGCTTGGAGACATATTTGGGGAGTCGCCAAGCCACAGTAAAGAAGTTTCAGATTATATAATAGAACCGGGAGATACTATTGCGTCAGTTGCAAAGTCTTTTGGTATTTCAATAACTACACTTATTTTGGCAAATGATCTTTCTAAAAATTCGGTCTTAGGGGCTGGACAGCTTCTTACTATTTTGCCAGTAGACGGTCTTTTACACGTTGTAAGGTCTGGCGATACTGTAAGCGAGTTAAGCAGAATATACAAAGCCAAAACAGATGATATTGTTTCTTTTAATAATCTTGCTGGAGAGGGAGATATTTTTGTGGGAGATATTTTGATTATTCCATATGGAATAATACCTTCAAAACCAGTACATTCTATTCAGGTTTCTTTACCAAACAGCTTCTTCATCTACCCTGCAGAAGGCAGAATTAGCCAGGGTCTTCATTATTATAATGCAGTTGATGTTGCCAACCAATGTGGTACACCAATATACGCTTCAGCCTCAGGAGTAGTGCAAAGAGCAAGGTTTGATTATAGGTACGGAAACCATTTAACAATTTTACACAGTAGCGGAGTTGTAACTTACTACGGCCACCTGCAAACTGTGTTTGTAAAATCAGGAGATAGCGTTATTCTTGGAGATAGAATTGCCTTAATGGGTAGAACAGGAACTTATACAACTGGCTGCCATGTACATTTTGGGGTTAGCGGGGCTAAAAATCCTCTGGCGAGTTATTATTTAGGCACTACTCTCAAATACAAATAGCGACACTAATTACTAAAAGAGTGCAGGATTCGAATGTTATTAGTAATTGGTGTTGCTTTTTAATCTTTTAACCTATACATTAAAGCCTCTGCTATGTGTTCTTTTTTTATACTTTCTGATTGGGCTAAATCAGCAATGGATCTTGAAACTTTCAAAACTCTGTGGTATCCCCTGGCAGAAAGGAATCCTGAATCAACATAGTTTTTTAAAAGATTTTGTGATCCTATGTCATATTGACAATGCTTTTTAATATCCTCTATATTCATTTCCGCGTTTGTTAAGATATTCCTATTTTTAAATCGTTCTTTTTGGATTTCTCTTGCTTTTTCAATTTTTAATCTTAAAGCCTTGCTTTGATTTTGTGATGGATCCGAGGCCAGTTTTTCGTACTTTACAGCAGGCATTTCAGTGAAAATATCAATTCTGTCCATAAGGGGCCCCGAAAGTTTTCTTCTATACATTGAAATTTGAGATGAAGTACAGTTACAGAGTCTGTCTTGACTGTTTTTGTAACCACAGGGGCAGGGGTTAGAGGCCCCAACCATCATAAATCGACTTGGGAAGGTAAAATTGTACTTTGATCTGGAAATTGTTATACTGCCTTCTTCAATGGGTTGCCTCAAAGATTCTAGAACATCCCGGTGGAACTCGGGAAATTCATCTAAAAACAAAACACCCCTGTGGGCCAAGGTTATTTCGCCTGGCCTTGGCGGATTTCCTCCTCCAATCAGAGCAACATCAGAAACTACATGGTGCGGAGCGCGGAATGGCCGTGAAACAATCATAATTTCATTTTCTGGTAAAACTCCTGCTACACTATAGATTTTGGTAACTTCCAAAGCTTCCTCATGTGTTAATTTTGGAAGTATTGATGGTAGGGATTTTGCCAGTAAACTTTTACCTCCTCCTGGTGGTCCAAAGAAAAACAAATTATGTCCGCCGGCCGCTGTAATCTCAAGCGCTCTTTTAGCATGTTCTTGTCCTCTAATCCAACTGATATCAACAAAACTTTCAGGTTCTTTTGAAACGTCATTTTCATTTATTAAAGAAGGCGAAATCTGCTTTTTGTTTTCTAGATGCGATAGAATTTGAGCAAGAGACTCAACTCCAATAACTTTAATACCCTTTATTAAAGAGGCTTCTTTAGCGCTTTGTCTTGGCAGAATTAACTCTTCAAATCCTAATTTTTTTGCTAATGAGGCAAAAGATAAAGCTCCTTTTATACTTCTTAGATTCCCATCCAAAGATAATTCTCCCAAAAACATTCTTTTTTCTGGGTTAAAACTAGTCTGTTTTGAGGCAATTAAAAAAGCCAATGCAATTGGCAGATCATATAAAGAGCCTTCCTTCTTTAAATCCGCTGGTGCTAGGTTCACAATTACCTTGAAAGTTCTTGAGTGGGGCGACAGAAGTTTTGTACTTTTTACTGCCGAATCCACTCGCTCTTCAGCTTCTTTTACGGCTTTATCTGGCAATCCTACAATTGAGAAAGAGCGTAATCCATGAGACACATCAATTTCTACTTCAACGAGCTTGGCATCTAATCCCACAATAGCTGCAGAATATACTTTGCTGGGCACTTTTTTCGCTCAAAATCAAAAATCAAGATGCCTGCCCGAAATGCTTCGCATTAAAGAAGCAGGCGGGCCTGCCCGAAATGCTTCGCATTAAAGAAGCAGGCGGGCAAAAATCAAAATTAAGGTGCGTCACTTCGCGACAAATCCATATTTTTAATTTTTAATCTGTATTTTTGATATTTGATATTTAATCTTTGATATTTAACTTGCTTTATTGCATTCAATGCATAATCTTGCTTCGGGATAAGCCAACAATCTCTCTTCTTCAATTTCTTTTCCGCATTTTTCACATTTGCCATAATCTCCTTTTTTAATTTTCTCCAAAGCAACATTGACATCTCTAAGTTTTAATTCAAGGCTGTGTTCTAAAGATAAAAGATTGTCGTATTCTTGTGTTTCGTCGGCTTCCTCTTCCATGTTGCCATCTTCTCTGTTGGGATATTTTGTAGCCCAATTGCCACTTATACCCTCATCTTTTTTAGCAAAACTCTCTAGCTCTTTTTCTATGGCTTTTTTCTCTTCTTCCAGTTTTTGTTTCAGCTTTTCTATTAGTTCTTTATTCATTGGTGTGATACAAATCTACAGATAAATGCTAATCTACAGATATGCAAATAATGTATTTAAGAATATGAGTTAATGATTCTTTTTGGTTTAATCAGTTTATCTCTGAAGTTTACAATAATACCTAATTTTTTATTTAATGCCTTTAAGTATCTCATTGTTTGATAATAATCACCTTTCTCAATAACTCTTTTAGCCTTTAATTCTAGTAGTAATTTATCTTCTATAATAAAATCTACTTTATTCCTCCCCTTCAGTTCACGATCAAATGATGGTGGGAGAGTGTATTCTCTAATATAGGTAATATTATTATTTTTTAGATGGTTTTCAAGAGCATCGCCATATTGTTGCTCATTACAAAATCTTCCCAGGTTGTTATGAACTTCGAACAGAATTCCATTGACTTGATAAGAAAGTTCAGGATAAATTAGTTTGTTACCAATTCGCATATTTGTAGATTGGCATTACATTCGCGTCATTGGTATCTTATTAATTTTCTTGTGCCCACTTTTCTATATCATCCATAAATTTTTTCCTTTTTTCTTGTTCGCTTTCTGTAGCAACTCTTGATTTTTCTACCTGCTGGGATATTTCCTTTGTTATCTTTGGCGTGGTTTGTATGTCCTCTTTTTCTTTTACAGTGGAGGTTGTTGGTTGTTGGGGGTAAGAACTAATTTTTGATTCAACCTTTTTAGGTTCTCCATTATTTTTTGACTGGTTGGTTTGAGCTATGTTAACTTGCACTTTTTCAAAATTATGTCTTTGTTTAGCGGTTTCTCCTATGATTTTTTCTATTACTTCATTTCCCTTAGGTCTTTCTTCGGTGGCATCTTTTTGTATCAAGGCCGTCTCTTGTTTTGGTTTCTCCAAAACACCAAACTTCCTCAGTCGCCTGATATCTTTTGCCATTGTCCTGATGTCGTCTTTGTTTAGCAGTAATTCTTTTTGTTCTGCCATCTTCTTTAGAATTTTGAATTCTGTATGTAGCAGTCTGAATTCACGAATACATTTGTTAGCCCACTATTATTGGTAAATTCGTGATAAATTCGTTCATTCGTTGATTATTTCTTTTTTGGTTTGAACCCCGCATCTATTGCTGAAAGGTTTATTCTGCCCAACTCATCAACAGAAACTACTTTAACTGGAATAACATCTCCTTCTTTTACAACTTCTTGGACGTTTTTGATTTGATAAGGCACAAATTTTGATATATGCACTAATCCCGATTGTCCTGGCAGAATATCAACAAAAGCGCCAAAATCCATTATTTTTCTTACTGTGCCCTGGAATGTTTCACCAACAATAACCTCTCTTACAATGTTTTTAATGTGAGATGCCGCTCCATCAACATTTTCTTGGACTTGTCCGGTTATAAATACTAATCCTGAATCTTCAATATCTATTGAAACATTGTACCGCTCAATTATTTTATTTATAACACTTCCCTTTGGCCCCACAACTTCACCTATTTTGCTAGGGTTAATCTGCATTGAGAATATTTTTGGAGCATAAGGCGAAAGGGCTGATCTCGGCTCTTTGATTGATTTCTTTATTATATCAATAATTTTCAATCTTGCATCTTTTGCCTTTTCTAAGGCTTCTTCTATGATTTTTTCATCAATACCATCAACCTTAACATCCATTTGAATGGCTGTAACGCCATTTTTTGTACCAGCTACCTTAAAATCCATATCGCCAAAATGGTCTTCTGGGCCCTGTATATCAGTTAAGACCTTATATTTTCCAGAGTCTTCGTCTTTTGCTAACCCAATGGAAATACCGGCTACAGGCTCTTTAATTGGTACGCCAGCATCCATTAACGCAATTGATGAAGCACAAACCGATGCCATTGAGGTAGATCCATTACTTGAGAGAGCTTCTGAAACAATTCTTATTGTGTAGGGAAATTCCTCTGGTGGAGGTATTAACGGGAGAAGAGCTTTTTCTGCTAAATGTCCATGTCCTATTTCCCTTCTTTTGGGACCCCTCATGGGCGCTATTTCTCCGGTTGAAAAAGGAGGGAAATTATAATGATGCAAAAATCTTTTTTTACCAACAATTTCCATACCTTCTAAAATCTGCTGGTCTGCCGGCCCACCTAAAGTCAAAATAGACAAAATTTTTGTTAAACCCCTATGAAAAACACCACTTCCATGAGTTCTTGGTAGTACCCCTACTTCACAGTATATAGGCCTGATTTTATCAATGGGTCTGCCGTCTGGCCGCTGGTTTTTCTTTAATATATTGCTGATTATTATCTCCTCGATTTCTTTTTCAAAAAAAGGCAAAACTTGTTTTTCTTTACCTTGTCCTGGGTACTTTTCTTGGATAAATTTTAAAGACTCTTCTTTTAAAACTTCTGTTTCTGCTAAACTTTTTTCAGATGGATCGGCATTTGTTATGGCTTTTTCTAATTTATCACCCAGAAATTCTTTTAGATCATTTTCAATGATTTTCTCAAAGGCCGGATTGAAGCTCACCTTTTCATTACCAACTTTATTTATAATTTCTTTTTGGAAGTTAATTAGTTTTTTTAACCAGGGTTCTGCAAATTCAATTGCTTTCAAAATAATTTCTTCTTTTACTTCTTTTGCTCCCATTTCAATCATGTTAATTAAAATCTTGCCATTTTTTTCTATTGCAGACAAAGTTAAATCCATCTCTCCCGACTCTTTTTCTTTGTAGACTGGATTTAAAATAAAACCGCTATTGGTTTTTCCAACTCTTACTGTAGCTATTGGTCCCAACCAAGGTATATTGGAAATTCCCAATGCCAAAGAAGCTGCAATCATTGCTGTGTTGTCTGGATCATTTTCTGCATCCCACGAAAGACAGGTAGCAATAACCTGTACCTCTTTTTTAAAGTCTCTTGGGAAAAGAGGCCTTATTGCTCGGTCAATCATTCTTGAAGTTAAGATAGCTTCATCTGTTGGTCTACTTTCCCTTTTTAAAAATCTAGACCCGTAAATTTTTCCGGCAGCATAAAACTTTTCTTCGTACTCAACCATTAAAGGAAAAAAGTCTTGTTCTCCTTGTTTTTCAGACATCACGGCTGTTGCCAAAACTTCTGTTTCGCCATAACTCACTAAACAAGATCCGGAGGCTTGAGCTGCCCAGTCAGTAAGCCTTACTTTTAACGTTTTGTTTCCTACCTCTAGTTCAAATTTCTCTTTATCCATTTTGATAAAGCGACCCCAATCTACAAATGACACTCGAATATACGAATACGTATTTGTACATTCGGGTGCAATTAGTAATTAGTGTCGCTATTACTTTTTTAGCAAAAACTTACTGGTATCTTGGTCTAAATCAACAAATTCATCGGCTACTTCTTTTAATTTCAAAGAAGTTGTTCTGCCAAATGCTACTACCTCAACTCTTTTCCCCTGATTCTTTAAGTATTCAACCAAAGGTATAAAGTCTCCGTCTCCCGAAGCTAAAACAATCACGTCTAATCCTGCAGATGTTCTTATGGCATCAATCACAATTCCTACATCCCAGTCTGCCTTTTTGGCTCCGCCGTAGAATTCCTGCAAATCTCTTACTCTTGTTTCTATGCCCAGCTTTGTTAAGGCATCAAAAAAGGGCTTCTCTTCGCCGGTTTTTGTTTTTACCACATAAGCAAAAGCCCTGATGAATTTCCTTCCAGATACTGCTTGTTTTAATACTTCAGCAAAATTAACCTTAGAATGATAGAGATTTCTTGCAGAATAATATAAATTCTGCACGTCAATTAATACTTCAACTCGTTGTTCTTTTGGTTTTGGCGCCATTTGCTTAGAGTGCAGGATTGGAACTATCATCAGATTGAGAATCTCAAAAATGAGAT
>ERZ1292623.1538-Hain-H51-01um-R1-1538-length-22082-cov-10_pt1 | contig 22082 bp, 19 predicted proteins | sample MGYA00564398_ERZ1292623 | MGnify/ENA primary metagenome ERZ1292623 (study PRJEB36523, sample SAMEA6512633) | groundwater metagenome | collected 2019-01-07 | study: AquaDiva: Metagenomics assemblies of 32 groundwater samples | reverse complement strand
AGAAGCCCTTGCCCAGGTATATTGAATTGATAATGTGATCCACCTTTGATGAATAGAAAATCTGGTGCAAAATACGATAAATAATTGGTTACAAAACTATAACTCCAGTAAGTAACTTTATTGTATAAAAGTCTACCACCCCATTCTTGTGTTTGTAATTGGTTAATTTTCCCAATTGCTCCAGAATCAAGCAATGAGAGGTTCTGATACCTGGCTTGGCCCACCGTACTAAAAAGTTGAAATATCATTGGTATTAAAAAAATTGAAGCCATAAAGGCTGTTTTTTTGTTTTTTGTAAAAAGAGTAATCAGAGGTGAGAAAATTCTGGCACTATTGTATGTCCAGGCTGAAAGACCCAAAAAAATGCCAGCGGTTAGATATTTTTTGTAAACAAAACAGCACACACCTAAAGTAATAATCAAGAAACCCAAATTTGCCTCAACAGCTATTCGTGATAAAAATACAGTCCACGGAGAAACTGCTACCAAAAGCGCCGTCAAAATTCCCACCTCCCTACCAAAAATCTTTTTAGCGAGTAAATAACTAACCAAAATTACCAAGACCCCTGCAATAAAAGATGTTAATCTAGGCAACATCGGCCACAATACAGTCATATATATATAAGTAGGCAACTTATAATCTCCAAAGGCTCTAAAAATATTTGGCAGAACTACTCCCCACTCATCACGACCTGTTTGGAGCAAGGAATAAGCGTTATACCCCAACGATACTTCGTCCCAATTTAAACTACTGGGGGCAAATTGTGGTAACCGCCACACAGCTCCGATGACCAATATAGCTACAATTAAGATTTTTTCCATTTCCATAACAATAAACCCAATAAAGAAAGAGCACTAACTATGTTACCCAATCTACGGACGGGTGTATCTTCAAAAGATAGTTCAACTTTTTCTCCCTCTGGAACGTGGACAGTAACTTGCGACATGGGGCCACTGGCAAATACCGGAACTTTTTGGTTTTTGATTTTGGCTGTCCATCCGGGAAAATAAACTATTGGAAAACGGGTATCCAACATCACTTCTGGTATTAGAGGAGCAAATGTATTTGGAACTTTGGCTGACTTTGGCCAAAAGTCTAAAAGTGCTGAACTACGCTGCTCGTCCCACAGTTTGCCAGTAAATTGTTCTTTGTCACTGATACTCCTCCAAATATCAGGTTTAAAATTACCAGCATAAAATAAAATTGATGTTGTAACCAAAATTGCCAAAACAATTTTTGGGACAAAATGGGAGATGGCTCCTGCAGCCAGAGATAAAAATAGAGTGGACATGGTCAAAAATCGCCAGGGAAATTGAATAAAAGCCATAGGCTTGATTGTCTCCCAAATAAATTCAGCCTTTCCATGGGTTAAAAATGCAGCAAAAAGTCCTAAAGCGATAGATAACAATACCTCTCCCCTTTGATTCCCTTCTCCTAATTTAGGAGAGGGGTTAGGGGTGAGGTATTTAACAAATACAGCGATTATTATCACTACGGCGATGATCCAATGAATATGCCCTACTGCGAAACTCATAGTATCGTTTGGCCCCCACACCGAACCTCCAAAGCCCCAAAGGAATGAAAGAAAGAGTTGTTTCAAAGTTGTGTAATGTAAATGAAAGTCGTAATAGCCGGTTGTTGTTTCACCAACCGTCACTAAATTACCTTCAAAAATAAGAGGCAAAATATAAAAAGAGGATAGCAATAGCGTAACTAGTCCAGCCGAAATGACATCGTAAATTGTATGGATAGATTTATTGTCTGATTTAATAAAGAAATATATAAACCAGGCGGAAACAAAAGGCAGAAACATAACAACCGATAGATTGTGAGTAATAACCAATCCAGCAAAGGAAAGAATTAGCAGAAACAAGTATTTTTGTTTTTGATTTTCAATAAATTCTTTTAGCGACAGTAAAATAAGTGGAAAAAAGACAAAAGCCATAGCTTCTGGCAAAGCTCCTCTAACCCAAACGTCCACAGCTCGATAGGGAGCATAAGCATATAACACGGAAGAAATAACCGCTCCAGCATTTCCCCAAAACTTTCTGGCCAAAAAATACATTGTTACGGCTGAAAGTACAATTGTTAGACCAAAGCTTATCTTGGTGCTATCAATTACAGAAAAACTCAGGAATCTAAATACCTGACCCACCCAGTAAGGAAACTGGGCATAATAATTAAAAACTGGTTCACCGTAACCCAGGCCCGCATCAGGAGCCCAACGACAAGGAAAGGTAAGATTTTGGATACACTTATCAAATTCAAATTGTCTAAAAACATGGAAGTCATGCATCGTATATATTCCATAACGAAGCATGATCCCAAAAGTTGGGATCAGGGTCAAGATTAGAATAAGCAAATATTTCTTCATTTCTTAAATTCCGAAACTTGGACGGCCACTTGGCCATTTGGATAAAATATTTGAAAGTGATATTTCATTGATTCGGGGATATCTCCAGGTCTTCCAACCAATAAAGTATTTTGTCCTCGAGCTAGTCCAAAATCCAGATTACCAATCCGGTATTTACCCAATCTATAGCCGTCATATTGATCTAGAAACTTAAAGCCTTTTTGGTCGAAATCTTTCCAGGCCCGAGCCTGGTTCTGATAATATTTAGGATCAATCTGGCCATAAAAAGCTAAAAATATTTGAGGCTCTGACAGCGACCGACTAATGTAAACTTCATCGTAATCCCGAGACAGACCTGCAAGCCTTGGCATTAGCTCTTTCCAGCCAAAACTCATTGCCGGGGCATTTAGCTTTGGAGCATGGTAAAAGTAATCCTCGGCAAAAAACGCTAAACCCACTACATAAACTGTACATATTACTAATAAAATATGTTGATAATACTTTTTGAAACTTTCTAATAAGTAATCCATACCGACGGCCACCATCAAGACCAAAGCAGGAATCATGGGTGCCACTCGATTAGCAGCATTGCCCATGCTTTTAGCTAGTATTGCTGGGATGGGAGCGATTAGTAACAACAAGCCAATAAATATCATTGCTTTAGACTTAGACTTGATTAGAATTATGAGATAAAAAATTATAAATATCAGCTCGAACATATACATCACACCTCTTCCTGGCATCATGCCATAGGTCGCTTCTCCAGCACCGTTAATAAACAAATAATCAAATGACAAATAAGACAAATACCCCCGACTGACATTGGAGATTGTTTGAGTAAGCTTGTTGGAAAAAATTCTAGCAACAGAATCTGGAAGTTCCAAAAGTCTTGCTTCAAAGCGCCGATCAGAGACACCTGCCCAATTGTCTGTAGGACTAAAAATACTCAGGTCAGACATTCGAGTTTTACCCACACCCAAAACTGAAACCAAAGTAGGAACACTTAAAACTAGAAATAAAATTCCTGCCGTCAAAAGCTTTTTGTCCAATTTTACTGATTTAAACAGTACTAAAAGTATTCCCAAGAACGGCATAAAGTAGCGGGCAGTGTGATATGAATACATGACAATAGCTGCAAATACTGCCGACCAGAGATATTTGCCTTCCCAGAAAAAATAAATAATCCAAGGTAAAAAGAAAACTATGAGATTGGCCTCAAAGGCTCCTCGAGAAAGCTGAATATGCCAAGGTGACAAGGCTAAAACAAAGGCAGAAATAATGGGGATTAACTTTCGATCTGGAAATAGTTTTTTGGCCATATAATAAATACCCAGCACCGACAATGTTCCCAAGATAACATTGGGTAAACGAGTTGAAAATTCATTTAGACCAAGGAGAGCTACTGAAGGTATGCTCAAAAATGAATACAAGGGCAACTTGTAGTCTCCAAACGAGCGCATGTTGGTGAAAAAGAGCTTCCACCAGGACTCGCCCCATTCGTCTCGACCAGTTTTGAGAATTGAATATGCACTGTATCCAAGGCTAGCCTCATCGGGAGTAAAGCCAGTCGGATAACTATCAACCCAAACTACCCTCAATATAAAGGCCATGCTTACCACTATCATCAGAAACCAATTAATTCTTTTCATAAACGGATACTATCAATATAGTAAATAATAACAAACCAACCATACTCACCATATTAATATTGAAATCAGTGTAAAAAGATTGCAACCAAAGGTTACCCGGAGCCCACCATTTGTAATAGAGATTAAACAAAAAGGCTCCTGAAAGTATTGCGTACACCGTATTTAAAACTTTGGATCTTTTTACAAATAAAAATACAGTCAACATTGGAAAAACTGGATAAAGATACCGTTCATGCATTCGAACATTAAACAAAAACGTCCCCCACAAAAGAAGAATTGACCATTTCCAAAAAGTCCAAAAGTCTGGTCTTTTTATCAATCCCCTGATGGCCATGAATACCAAGATACCTAACAAGATCATAGCCAACATACCTGCCTGAGGAGGATTGGAAAACTGTCCCCAAAGTAAATGCTGAAAATTAAATGCTCCAACACTAGCAAAAGCTGTTTCTCCAGGTAAAATTCGATTTAAATACAAATCAATCAAATTCACCCCAAAGGGGAGCGAAATCAATATTGCGATCAGTGGCATAAAAAATAAATTCCAACTTTTATTAAAATGTTTTAGTAAAAAATAGACCCCATAAAGCAAAACCATTGGTGCCCAAGACGCTTTTGTGATCAATGACAAGCCCATTACGATAGCTGAACGGGCAAGTTGTTTTTTATTAAGATAGTACAAAGATAACATGCTCAAAGCAGCTACCACGGAATCGGTTTGGCCCCAAAAACTCGAATCGTACCACAGCGGCGGATTTAAAAGATATAAACCTGTTAGCCACTTATTGCTCAATCTATAAACTACCCAAGCAATCACAAAGTCAGCAAGAATAGATGGTAATTTAATCGCTATCAACTCTCCATGATCAGACCACCACCAGACCAATTTGGATGGAAATACTGGTAATTTGTCATTTGACCATTTGATCATTGACTCAATTGATTTATAAAAAGAAACCGAAGCCAAGTGAAGATAGATGCTTCCCGGTGGCTGATTGGGTCGAGAATGGGGCCAAACTTCTTTTGGCCATTCATAAAAATGAAACAGGCCAAGCCTCTGTGCTCCATAGCCCCAATCGAGATTGTTGTACATATCTCCATGTTTTGCATTTATTGCCAAAAACAACCTGCCAACAAACATCAGTATCAAAAAAAACAAAAATAAATATTTCTTGATCATTTCTTAGTCACTAAATAAAACAAGGGTCTTCCATATGGGTCACGGCTAGTACTGATTACTTTTACTCCATCAGGGGGAGATTTTTCGAAGTCCCAGTCCCCCGCTACCTCTTCTCGTTGACTGATCAAATAAACTGCTCCAGGCAGGAGAGAATAATTCGGTTTATTGAAGCGGCCAAAAATATATTTAGATCCAAGAGAAAACCCATCGTAACCAGGCAAAATATCTTTTTGGGATTGATCTAAAACAAAATCTTTTTGAAAGCGAGCGGGGTCAAATTTGGTCCAAAACAAAAATCGTATTAAGCTTGGCTCGTAAGTGTTGTTGATGAATACCCGATTGTAACTGACATCAACTGTTGAAAGACTAGTAAAAATTTGTTTATATCCAGTGTGCCACCAACGCCAGGCTTCACGCCGATAGAAAACTCCATAATAATAACCTACCCATACTAACTGTAAAGCAAATAACAAATAGCAAATAGTCAGCAAAAATTTATTTTTGATTTGAAAAAGACCCATACCAATAACGACTGCCAAAGGTGGAACCATCAGAAATAAACGTGTGGCATGAAAGCCTCCATCAGAAGTTAAAGAAGCGGGGATTGGTGACAAAACTAACCAAGCCAACCACATCCATTGACGCTGCTTGATCAATGCATATAATCCCAAAAGTAAAAATGGAGCAGACAAAGGTAACAATTGGCCAATTACCTGAATGCTATGACGCATCACCGGATCTCCCCGGACAAACAAAAATTCCAAAGAAAAAGCCCGCAAATAATTTAGCCACCAGCTTCCTGCAATTGTTAGTGGTTTGTTTACAAAGAATCTTGACCAGAAACTGGGATCTTGTGATCTCAGAACATAAATTCTATCTATCAGTTCCCTACTGTTTCCCAAGCTTAACATTCCAAACCTATCTCGAGCGGGACCCAAGAAAATAAAATATATTAAAGGCAAAGATAAAATAAACAACAAAAATAAACCTTTACTGGTAGCCCTGAGGTGCCTAAGACTCAAATATCCAACCCAAAGAGGTACAAAAACTAAGCTTGTACTATATGTATATAAACTTAAGACAAAAAACAAACTTCCCCAAAGATAGCTTCTTTTTAAAAAAAGAAGTGTTCCCAACATCAACAAATTTATTAGCAATACTACTTCAAAGGCTACCCGCGAATAATGAATATGCCAGGGCATAATAGCTAGAGCCATGGAGACACTAAGACTCAATGGCGCTGAGTTGGTTGTTTTTCTTACCAAGAAAAAAAGGATTAAAGGAGCCAACGCTCCTAGGATTACTTCAGGCAAACGCACGCCATATTCGTTTAAACCAAAAACCGCTATCGTCGGCACGGTAGCATACATTAAAAGTGGCGCTCTCCACTCTGATAAAGAATGAATGTAGAGTGGCAATGTCTGTCCATACAAATCCTTTCCTGTTTTAAATAAGCTGTATGCTTGATAACCAACGTCGACTTCATCTCCAAACAGCTCACCCGGGATGGTTGCCATCATAATTAAACGCAAGACAAGCCCAAGTGCTAAAATAAGTCCAAGCCACTTAATCATATGTTGTCTGTAATTATTATAAACCACAATACCCCTGAAATTACACTCAAGTGTCTAGATCATGTTTTTAAGTCTAAAAACATTGATTTCGAAGTGATTTTAATAAACAATACACCTGAAAACAAAATCAATTATCCAAAAGTCAAAATTATTAATAATAAGAAAAGGCTGGGATTTGGGGCTAATAATAACATTGGCTTGAAACATGCCAAAGGTGACAAAATATTACTGCTAAACAGTGACACTTATGTCTATCCCGATACTTTGGCAAAATGTTATGCCCAAGATTTTGATATTCTTGGCTGCCAGCTCCTAAACGAAGACCTATCAATTCAACCATCTTGGGGATATTTCCCCACGCTGCGCCGAATAACTCAATTTCAATTATTTATAGATAACTTACCAATCGTTCGAAAATTTGCCGACTCAGTTCATGTGCGCGACTTATCTAGATTTGAAAAGATTCAAAAGGTCGACTGGGTCATGGGTGCTTTTGTGATGTTCAAACGTGAGGTTTACGAGAAAACATTGGGGTTTGATGAAAACTTCCATATGTATGGTGAGGAAGTCGAATTTCTATATCGAGCATCACGACAAAATTTCGAAACTTGGTATTACCCTGAAACCAAATGTGTGCATATTCAAGGCGCAAGTTCAGGATTGAAAAATATGTTGCTTGGTGAAATGAAAGGCTATTTATATTGGTTCAAAAAATACAATTCTCCCCTAGAACAATTCTTTCTAAAATTAGTTTTATTTTTTGGCTGTGCCATCCGCATTCCCGCCTGGACAGTCTGGGGGAGATGGAACTTGGTCAAGTCCTATATCCAAATCTTGCCACTGTTAGTTAAAGAATTAAAATCATGATTTATAAAAAGTTGCCCTTAGAAGAATTTATGAATATCTATCATAAAGTTCCCCGTGCTGCGGTAGACATTGTGATCAAATCAAATAATGGATGGCTATTAACTAAAAGAGCATTGCCTCCTTATGAAGGAATGTGGCACATCCCAGGTGGAACGATCTTTTTTGAGGAACCGATCTCCCATGCTATTGATAGAATCGCCATGGAGGAAATTGGAGTTAAAGTAAGTGTACTTAGACACTTAGGAGTAATAGAATATTATGAAGAAGATGGTCGCCATACAATAAGCAATGTTTATCTAGCTAAAATTATTGACGGAAAACCTCGAGGAAGTGTCCAAGGCAAAGAGATTGCATTTTTCAAAAAGGTTCCCAAAAATTGTATTCCTTCTCAAAAGAAATTTTTGAGTGCATTGTGAGAGCATAACCTCAAAAGGCCACGCCTTTTTGACTTATTTTGATACTATTTAACTCGTGACAAAATGTCACGATTTGGATAGTTTTTTGTTTACTCTTTCTGAAGACCAGATAATAAAGGCCATGATTAGCTGTTTTAACCAGCCGTTGTACCAGATTCCAGCTTCAGTTCGATATCTTTGGGTAGACAGTAAAGTATTGGGGAATTTTAAGATTTTACGGAAAGGATAGGCCAAAATTTCCAGAAAGTTTCTGTACTTATCCTGTGACGTCTGTTTAGCACTTTGGCCATGCTCATGAAATATTTGAATTTCTGGATTGAACATAACTTTGTAACCAAGCTTTCTCAATCTGCGACAATAATCTAGATCCTCATAATACATAAATACTTGGTCAGTAAATAAACCAACCTTTTCTACAACTTTTCGCGGCATAAACATACAAGCTCCAGAAACAGCATTCACACTCGAGACTTTATCGGGTGTATATTTTTCTGTTAAGCCTTTATGCCCAAACCAATATTCGCTAATGGTATTAACAATCGACGGTTCAGGAAAAACTGATCCCTCAGATTCAAATTTTGGTCCCATAACACCAGCTTGGGGATGACACTCTATAAACTTTATTGCTGTCTCAAAGAAATCTTTTGGCAATTTCGTATCTGGGTTTAGAAGCAGTACATAGTCACCCACAAATAATTTTAGGCCTTGGTTTACGGCAGCCGGGAAACCAATATTGGACTTGTTTTGGATATAAGTTACTCTGGGATCTTGAGGAATCTTTGGCTTCTTGTGTGAATCGTTATCAATAAGTATTAATTCTAAATCGGGGTACTTTGTCTCCAATATCGACTTGATGCATCTTTCAAAAGAATCTGAGACGTTCCAATTAATAACTATGACACTAATTTTTTGCATATTGCCATACATACTGGGACCAAATAACCTGGGCCTTTTATTATTCGTTTAATTAAAGAAAGTACATGTGTACCCCACAAATTCTGATCAATATTTTTCCAAACGGCAATCAGGTAATTCCGTTCTTTAATATATTGCAACTTCTTTGAGGAAAATGACTTTGGAAAAGTGCCCTCAGTTAGATGATCAACCTCACATTTCGGATCCCAAATTGTTTTGTAACCAACTTTCTTTGCCCTTAGACCCAAATCTAAGTCTTCGTAATAACCTGGGGAAAAAATAGGATCAAATCCTCTCAAACTATCCCAGTATTTTTTTCTAATTGCGCTACTGCCCCCAGATGGCCAAAGTGACTCATGTAGCTTGCCGTCAGAAACTCCGTTTTTAAATTCCAACATTCCATCTTTCCAATAGCCATCTGCCCAGGAACGATTATTTTCATTAAAAGTTACCGCAAATACTTGAGGGTCTGAAAAATGCTTAAGAGCATTTTTAACCAATCCCGATTTCGGCTTTAAATCCTGATTTAAAAGAAAGACTATATCTGCGTCTGTCTCGGAAAAACCATCATTGACGGTAATTGGAAAGCGACGATTGGTTTGATGACGTACCAGCTTGGCTTTGGGATAGTTTTTCTCTAAATATTCAATTGTGTCGTCGGTTGAGGCATCATCGACAACCACAATCTCATCTACTCCCATTCGAACAACTTCTTTAAAATTTTCTTTAAAGTACTTTTCCCCGTTATAAGCTGGAATTACAGCTGCAGTTCTCATTATCTGTCTTTGGCTTTAATTAAAGTAACTATTGTCGTAGCAGCAAACAAAGACCTAATGATTGAAGCCAATTGATCGGCAGGAAAATATTTGTTTATATAATTAAACAAATTAAACTTGATACCAAACAATCCAAAGTTTAACGATGGTTCAAACAACATTAGCAGTCCCACAAAACTAAAGATCAAAATTGCAATTGGTAGTCTCAATTCTTTACGGTGTGTAATGATCCAAACTAACAATACACTGCCCCAAGTAAACCATTGGGGATGAAAATGAGTAACAGAATAAAAAACAAGTAAACCTGCTAAGTACCACTCTACTAAAGTCAGTCTTTTGTGGTCATACCAATTCCACCACCAAAGTAAAATTGATAATATCCAAAATAAGGCAAGGTATTGTGAACCAGATACTAATATTTTAGCAAATTCAATTTTATCAGTTTGACTAGCAAGTAGAGCGTATTGTCTAAAGCCAGTAGACCCAAGGTAGGGAGAAATTATCAAAATATAGGTAGCAAGACCAATCAAGATATGCTTCAATTTGTCCTTAAATCCCGTACCCAACAGGGGAAGTAAAAACATGGGAAAGGGTTTAAAACCAGCAGCTACTCCCAAAAGCACTGCAGACCAAATGGTCGGTTTTTTCAATGAAGCTACAGCAGAAACAGCAATTAGGACGGCAATTGCCACATCAAACTGCCCCATCATATATGCTGAAAAAAGGATTGGAATGTTTATAGCACAACCCAACAAGAACTTGTCCCTAAGTTTTATATCTACTTTTTTAGCCAACCACCACAACCCAATTCCTTCGATAACCAGATAAGGGAATTTAAGCAAAAATTTAAGAAGTATCCACGTAAAGTCTTTGGGTATCGAATCGACTTCATGAATTAAAGCCGCAAAAGTCGGCCATGGGTAAATTGGTCCCAAAACTTTCATGAACATTGCCAAAGTCAAATACGATAAGGGGGGATAAATAAATAGATTATCGCCATATACCTCTACCCAGCGATGAGTTCTGGGAAGCTTACTAATATAATCGTAAAAAGTTAAAACCTCCCCTTTCTGGGAAATGAGATAGGCGGCTAAATTATGTCCTCGAATATCTACATGGAAAGTGGTTACCATCAAGACTAATCTGAGAACTATTCCTAATGTTAATATCAAGCCTAGTTTTTTCATTTGATTAATTGAATGAAATCGTTTTTAAATCGACCTATACTGAACATTTTACTTTTATTTTGAGCAAAATTCGACATATAGGCAGTTTTCTTGGTATCACGGGCCAATTCCACTGTAATTTTTTCAAGCTGATCTGAAGTGTCCCATAAGTAACCATCTTCTCCATTAGTCACTATTTCTCGATAACCTCCCATATTGGTAATGATTGGTACGGCTCCAGCTGACATGGCTTCGACTACTGTAATTCCAAAATGTTCCACTTTTTCTGGATTTATTTCCTCATCAACTCCAAAACCACTCGCTGACCAAAAGATACTTGATTTCGAATTTAACATTCTTAAATCTTTGAGATTGGGATTTAAAACAAACTCAATATTAGAACCTATCGCCATGTCCTTAAGTTTCTCAATATCTGAAGGGGCAGTTCCCACATTAGTATTTCCTGCCAAGACAAACTTCCAATCAGGAATTTGGTTGCTTATCCTTTTGAAACTCTCAATAAGTATAGAGTGACCTTTTAACTGGGTAAGATTAGAAAAACGGGCAACATATAAAATCTGTTTAAATTTTGGTCCTGGTTTAAACTCCTCAGTTTGAACTGGAGGATAAATCACTTTACTATTGATCATAAATTCACGATCCACAAAGCTTTTGGTGAATTTGGAGTTGGCTACAAAAGTATAAAATCTAGATTTAATTAGATTTTTGATATTCTTACCCCCAACTTGATGAAAAGGTTGTTGCAAATGGATAATTGTTTTTTTGGCTTTAGAAACTGGAAGACTTCCATCTGACAACCAGAACACAAGATCATAGTTATTAGTTATTAGTTCATGGCAATAATGGGCTTTAGAAATATCTATTCCAAATCGCTCCATAATATCTTTGGATACATCTCTATGCCAATAAATATCTACTTCCCAATTTTGCTCAAGAAGTAATTCTACAAAAGTACAGGTGTAACGTTCTCCTCCACCCAAGGATTCCCAATAAGGATCGTGGATTAGCGCTCTTTTTGCTGCAGTTCCCATAGCCTGGCATAAATTATAAACATATTAAATACTTGAAACAAACCATCAATTGTTCCTTCAACACCATCTCTCCAGGCAGATAATTTTATAAATCTTAACCAAAATTCAATCAGCATTACTCCTAAAAAACGCCAGATGGCCATGGGTGGATGTTTGGTCTCCAAACGCAATTTTGACTCATATCCAGTAAACAATAAGGTCTTGTCGAGCATCGACTCTAAATCTCTGTGCGAAAAATGAACCATACTATTATTCAGAATTCCAATCTGACCATCAACCTGAGGCTGTTCATGGAGTTTATTTTTGTAACCCAAGAGAGATTTTTTCTTAAATAATCTGATCACCCGATCATTCCCCCAACCCCCATAAAACATCTCTTTACCTAAATAAAAATTTCTTCTCGGTATTTCATAAGCTGAAAATTGACTATCTGAGGAAATAATTTGTTCTATTTCAATTTTGAGTAATGGAGTTACTCTCTCATCTGCATCAATAAACAAAACCCATTCTCCATGTGATGCTTTCTGACCATCGTTTCGATAATTATTATAACCAGATCCTGGAACTGATTTTATAATCTTCGCACCATGCTGTTTTGCTATCTCATTTGTCTGGTCTTTGTTTCCAGAATCAACAACGATTATTTCGTCTGCAAAAGAGAGAGAAATCAGACAATCCTTGATCATTTCTTCTTCATCGAGAGTAATGATAATAGCACTAAGCATATGACCCCTTACCAAATTTACCCAAATAAAAATCCCTAATACCAATCTTTTGCCAAGGACGGCCCTTAAACAATAGTTTGATTGATTCCCGAACCAATGCGATTTTAGTGCGCCAAGGTGCCCAATGCATTCCAAACAGCATTCGATTCCTAGCAATATAATAATCAGCAAGATTAGATCCTATTCCTGCAGCCTGACCAACTTTATGCCAGACAACGCTTTTAGGCGCATAAACTAATTTAAAGCCTAAATGCTTTATTTTTTGACAAAGATCGTTTTCCTCGTAATACATAAAATATCTTTCATCGATTAAACCAGTTTGCTTTAGCACTTCCGATCGAAGTAACATCGATGAGCCAGTAGCATAACCAATCTCTTTTTGTTTATTATATTGACCCAGATCAACTTCGTTTATACCCCAATGTTTGGCATAGACATTGTTCCAATCATTGTCAGCCCCAGCATACCAAATAACCTTCCCAAGTTCATCCTTTTTATATTTTTCTTTGTGGAATTCGTAACCAGGCGCAAAATAAACCTTGGAAGCCACCACTGCTACGTTATCAGTCATTACTTTTATAGCTTCGTTCAAAGCGTCTTTGGCCACTACAATATCGGGGTTAACTATCCAAATTAAATCAGCACCACTTTCAAGTGCATATTTTATACCCAAGTTGTTGCCGCCAGCATAACCTAGATTTTTATGCACTACAATTAACTTCAAATCTGGAAATTTTTCTGCAATATATTTTGGAGATCCATCGGTAGATCCAGCATCAACCACCACAACTTCATTTCCCTTCAAACTCTCCAGACATTCGTGAATATATTTTCTACTATTAAAACTCAAAACGACTGTGATTACTTTCATAACCCAATCTTTCTTTTTAGTTTTAACCAAATCTTTGTGAAGAACCCGGAAGATTCGATCCTCACTTGATGCTCCCACCATCGATATTCAGGTGATTTTTCTTTAACCAAATTACTTACAAGTTTTGGATCTATCACGTCTTGGAAAAAACCTTCATCACTCCAGAGTTTAAGATAAAGAACAAATTCTGAAAAAGCTTGGAGACCTGCCAAGGCTAAGCCATGAATACCATCCAAATAACCCTTTCTGGCAAAGAGTTGACGAATAAATTCCTCCATTGGTTTAAGTACTAGGTCTTGAGGTAAAAATCGATAACCCTTTTTAATCAAAATCTCTTTTTGGGCCGTAGTGTAACGGTTTAGTTTCTCCACAAAATTCTCAATCGATGGATAATTATAATGAACTAGGGCTAAATCCTCTTTAGCTTCGATTTTTTCTTCCGCACCCCGTGTAAAGGGAAGGCTATGGATATTGTTGTCCCATTTGATAGCGTCTTTTTTGAATAGACGATAGACATAATCTGGCCACCAATGATCACTTATTATCCACTTTCCAAAAATAATATTTTTCCTGGGTATAAGTACATAGTCACAACTATTATTTTTAACTATTTCCTGAATTCTAGTTTCTAATTCCTGAGTAACTATTTCATCGGCATCGAGAAGCAAAATCCAGTCCCCAGTTGCTTTACCAATAGCATAGTTACGAAGTGGCTCAACGATTCCTACATGTTTTTGAGTGTAAACCTTTTTTGTATATTTTTGGGCAATTTCTTTGGTGTTATCGCTACTGTCGTCATCAATAACGACAACTATCTCATCGGCCAAATTGCGGACAGAATCCAACATCTTAGGCAGATTCTTCTCTTCATTCCAGACTACGGTGACAACTGAGAGCATACTACCTTATTTTACACTTTTTGAGCGGATTTGTGCTATATACTACCAAATTGGGTTCAAATTTGGCCTTAAAATCCAAAAAGTGCTCGCGGGCTTGGTTTTCTGAGACCAACAGGTCCGTCCCCACGATTAGCTGATCTTGACAAAGATCTTCTTTCCAATTCAAAGGTCGAAATGCTAGGTTTGAAGGTATATATTTATCGTAAAATAACTTGAGAATATAAACTGGCTTATCAACATCAACAACAGCCAACTTGTTTTGCTTATTGAGGTACAAGAATAATTCTCTATAGCCCGTATTCCAGGCCACTTTTCTCTCCATTGGGAGTAATACATACAAACTGCGTATTAACCAAAAAGAAGAAAACACAGACAATAAAGGTAAAGAGCGTTGAAGATCGGGATCTGGGTACCAAAACAAATTTGACGGCGACAAGTAAGCTAAATATTGAGACAAAAATTCACGCAAGATTGAAAATAAATTGTGGGGTACGATATTCCACCACAACAAAGTCAGCGCCCGACTATTTGGACCAGGTTGCAGTGATAGATAAAACATTGGTATTTGAGTCACAATAAACAAAAACAGATTCTTCAAAGTTATCTTTTTTTGGATAACTAACATAAACAAATAAATATAAGAAATGAGCCGCAAAGGTTGATAGGCATAAATTGAAAGTGATAAAAATAGCATTTGTAACCAATCATTTCGGCATAAGCCAATCAAAAATAAAAGTAAACCCAAAGTTGGTTCATAGAATGCCCTACTCCAAAGCACATGACTAGGAGCCAAAGCCAAGATTAACCCTGCTCTAATACCATCTCTCATTGATTTTAAATATTTACTAGCCAAAATTATCATTACTAATACACTCAACGTTCCTAAAATAACTGGAGTAATTCTCAGAGACCAATCCTGCACAGCAACAAAATAGACAACTAGACCTGAAGTAAACGTCCCATAAGATTCTAAAAAGAGAGGCAGGATATGACCGTGTTCGTCTCGGCCTGTATGGGAAATTGTATAAGCATTGTATCCAATTGCAGCTTCATCAACATAGAGTCCTGGTGGTGTTGAATCCAAAAAGAGAACTCTCAATACAAAAGCCAATAACACAACTAATATAATCTTAATAATTGTCCCTTTTAGCATTTTCTCGTGGGTGGCCAGCAAATAAATAACGATTGGGGTCAATCAATTTAAATCCCTGTTCCTGAATCTTGTCCAAACTTACCCAAAGCTTATTTTCATACAGTTTGGCGATAAACTTGTTTGGGTAATATGACCTGCGAGTATTGGTCATTTGCAAATCGGTTTGAGTAAACCAAACCAAAAGCAGAAGAATTATTGTTTTACGGACCATATGGCAACTTGAGAATTCTCAAAAATATTAATCATTCCCAGTTTAGTCAGGTTAACGGTTGGCCGACTATTAGCCACATCGGATAAATAAAGGTATGTTATTTTATTATCTAGAATAAACTTTTGTGCTTGTTGTTCATCTTTTGTTGTCCAAAAGTCAGTAACTTCTTTTTTTCTGTCTGGCCAATTGTATCCAGTAATATTTAGATTGACTTCGTCCTCGAGAAAAGATGGCTTATTAGAAAAAGCGCTAACATAAGCCGTTGATTCATATTCATATAATGGTCTTGGTTCCAGTGTTCTTTTAACTATAGCTGGATATGTTAAAACAGTTCCTAATCTCTGGTTGTTTAAAAATTTCAACGCCTCTAATTCACTCTGATTTATAGCTGCTGGTGGACGGCTGGGAAGATAATGCGGCATAGTTTGCCAAGTAGTGGGAAGAGTTAAGACGACAATAAGTATCTTAAGCAACTTAGGAGCTTTTTGGATACTTATGCCTGCCAATATACCAAGAGCGAACAACGAATAATAAAAAAACTGAATTGTATTCCAGGCTGTACCTTTTTGAACAAAAAACATTGGGATGACTAATCCCACTGCAATCATTGACAAATAAAAATAATCTTTGGATTTCCATAAACCAATAATTCGCGTTCCTGCGTTGCCAATAACAAAGATGACAAAGGCCACAAAATAGGCCAATATGGCTTTAGGCCAATTCCCTGCAGCTCGATAATTGATCATCGCCTGATAAAACTTCGGCCAATTGAAGCGGTCCGAAAGAGCCATCAATGTCTCCAAAAACCAGCCTGGTTGCCATTCCAAAATTCTTGCACCTGTGATTAGAGATTGAAAATTAGAGATTAGATAAATTAGTAAACCTAGTCCAAGTGTTTTAAATAAATTTTTGTCTTTGAAACCTGCGACCAACAAACCAGCAAACGATAAAATTCCGGCATAAATTTTGATGTGAGGAAGAATGGCAAAAATTACACCAGCCCACCAGTATTTTTTCTTTTGGATAAGTATCAATCCAAATAAAATAAATATTAATGACAGAGCAAAAGGTGGATTGAGAAGTGTGGAAATAGCTTGGGCTGACCAAAACATGGATTCTCCCCCACCAAACATCCAACCCAAACTACCACCAAAGTAAACAAAAAATACGGACCAAAGATTTTTGGTTAGTTTAAAAACCAACCAACCAATCAACACAGAAAAGATGACTGGTAAAATCTGAAAGTAGAGAGTGGTGATTGGAATTCTAGTAATAACATGCAATCCAGCGAGCAACAAATCAAAGCCCAAATGATAATTCTTAATTTGCTCACCTGCATAGATTGGCATTTCCAAGCCTCCCCGAGCCAAACTACTAGCGAGAGATACATGCCAAATACCATCATGACCATTGGGACCCCAAAAACCCATCCCATAATCGTAAATCCAACCACTTTTAACCATGGTTACAAGCCAAACCAACGATCCAATAATAATTAATAGCCAATGGTTATATTTTTTTACGAAAGTGTTCATAAAATGGCTTAATATCTAACCACAAATTTTTACCTCCAAAAATAAAAACAGACAAAGCGTATACTCCCCCCGAGATAAAAACATTGTTAAATAAATATCCCGATATGGCCATTAAAACTGCCGAAAGTGTTGCTACTCCTAAGCTTCTTATCAAACTAAATTTAATAATCCGCCAAGCAATAACAAGTGGTACAAGTGAAAAAACTGAAATAATACCTGTGGCATAGGCCACACCCAAATAACCAAAATTGAGAGCAAAGTAGGGTTTTAGACCCCACTCCAAAGCCAACCACATAATCATAAGTCCAGTATTTATTTTCGTCTTGCCCAAGGCATAGAGGACTCCAGAGATAGGAGTGGAAAAACAAGATAAGACAGCACTAAAAGTATAAAAATATAGAGGCATAAGAGCAGGTTGCCATTTAAACCATTTTGGTACTAAAAAGGCCAGATTCGACCAAGCAAGGGCTATACCAATAACAGACGGAAAGATAATCAAACAAACAAATTTTAACAAGCGTTCAACAGCCTTGCGGAATTCCTCTGGGTGGTCTTGCATTCGTGACAGCGCCGGAAACGTCACTCTGGTAGCATTGTCCATAATTAGACGTTGGGGTTGTTGGCTGTAAAACATACCCCAATTGAGATAGCCCATGCCGACAGCTCCAATTGTTTTCCATAAAAATAGATTCATGAACTGGTCTTTTGCCACTGCCAACAACGAGTTAATCTGATAAGGAACACCGAACTTTAAAAGTTTCTTTAAACTATCTTTGGAAAAAGAGAATCCAACTGGCCATGGCTTGAAAATATAAAGCAGGATCAAGCCAACTATCCCCTGTCCCAAAACTGCTGGAATATAAGAGGCTACACCAAAGCCAAGTACAGCCATACTAACTGCCAAGATATTAAATATTAAAGCTTCGACAATTCTCACCTGCATAATTTTGTCAAATCGCAGTTCTCGCTCCAACATAACCGATGGTATAGATTTGAGTGACGAGAGCATGAAACTAACCAACAAGGCAATCAAAAGCCAGTACTCAGTTATACCAAGGTTGTAATAACTCTTGATAAATGGGGACAACAGAACTGTTATTGCTACCAGTAACCAAACCAATCCTTGCTGAATAGTAAAGGTGGTTCTAAGATCGTCAGTTGTAATCTGTTCCTTCTTTTGAATCAGTGAAGCCGCCAAGCCAATATCTGAAAAATAACCCAAAATAACCACGATACTTCCCACTAATCCATATAACCCAAACTCTTTGGGACCAAGAAAGGTGGTCAATAAAAGTACCCCAACTCCAGAAATCAAGGTCAAGATCAATCCCCCACCAGTCAGAGTCGCCATTCCTCTAACCGCTCGAGATTTAACTACGCTTAAATTTTCTTCTTCCATAGACAATAATTAATAGCAGAAGAGAAATAAAGGAGAGAGAATTAGCAATTAAACGTACCGGAGTATCAACAAATTTCAGTGAAACCTCATGAATACCAGCTGGGACGTCAATAATAATTCGGCCAATTTTTTCCGGATCACGCAATGGCTCAGGACTAACCTGTTTACCGTCTATCCAGATTTTCCATCCTGGAAAGTAAAAGGTTTGCACAATAATTGTTGAGTCAAGATTCGCAAAAATTGTATATTTTTGTTTGTTTGAATTTTTTTGCAATCTCTCATAGGTTCCACTGCCATGGAAAAATTCAATGTCTCCGTTCGGAGCCCCAGCTGGTGGCAACTTTCCCCAAATTGGAAGATAGTCAAAGATCCCTGATGTTAGCTGTAGTCTCCAATTCTCGCCAGAGAACCGGTCTTGATCATTGGCTTGTGGCCACCAATCACGGGGACGAAAGTAGTTAGCATTTAATAAGAGTAGTAACATTAAAATTATTGGTATAAATTTCTTGGAAATTAAAACTATTGCTCCCGATATAAATGAGGCGAAAAAGATAATTAATGACAGGAAACGCCAAGGGAATTGTAAAAACTCCAATGGCTGAAAGTGTTGCCAAATCCAAGTTGCCTTAGAATGAGTTAAAAATGACGATGAGGCTAACAGAAATAACAATAAAATTAACATTGGTCTTAGGTGTGAAAGCTTCTTTGAGAAAAAAAGTATACAAGCTATAAAAAGAGGCACTATCCACTGCAAGTAACCAATGGCAAAACTCATGGTGTCCTCTGAACCCAAAACTGAAGACCCATACCCCCAATTGATATTTATAAACATTTGTCTGAAATCTAAAAAGTGAGCTAAATAATTAAAATAACCTATCACCAAGGTTTCCAGGTGGGCATACTTTTGTTCAACTAAAACTGGAAGAGTGAAAAACGCTGCTAGCCCCAGAGCCCATAGGGCTGATACCAACAGATATTTAAACGATGAAACAGATTTGAATTTGATCCACCAAAAGAAAATCCAGATCATGTAGGTTGGAACAAAGATCATTAACATTGGATTATGCGAAAGCATCAAAGCTGCAACTGAAATTGCGACCCAAGGCACTAACATCCAAGCTGGATTTTTGATAAGTTTGTAAGTTAACCAATAAATTAGAGGAAACCAGACCATGGCCCAGGATTCATTGACAGCTGCCCGTACATAAAAATCAACCGAATGATATGGAGCGTAGAGATAAATCATGGCGGCCAACATTCCTCCTAAACTACCAAAAAACTCAGCGGCCAGTAGATACATGGTTATTGCTGAAACGGCGAAAACCATAATACCCAAAACCTTGACTGTTTCTGTAAACGAGAAACCAAACCAGTGAACCACCTGACCAATGTAATATGGCAGGGGTGGATAAAAGTTAAATAACGGATAACCATAAGAATAACCCATGTCTGGTACCCAACGGCAAGGAATCTGCCAATCAGAAAAACATTTATCTAGCTGGAGCTGGCGCATAGCCTGAAGATCGTCGTGCATGGGAAAATAACCCGGCTGAACTAGCCAGGCAACACTGGGGATAAATAAGATGACAGCTACAAGTAAAATTTTCTTCATTTTATTAATTGAAAGAACAGCAGGTCCTCTCTGGTTCCTACGGTTCTAATGGCTTTGGGATAACTAGCCAATAACTTTAATCCCTTTTCCTCTGGGTTAGGCATGTGTAATCGCGATGAATTCACCACCAAAACCACTTGGTTATCTTTTAGAGAATTAGTCATTTTCTCATGAACATCGCCAATCCATACCCCTACCCCAACTACCCGAACATTGGTTACACCATTCAAATACAACTCCAAGGCACTGAAAGGAGTTCCAAAAAATCCTTCACTAGCTACCAAAACTGGGCCAGATTTTGCCATTATTTTAATTTGCTCAGCTACCTCTTTCAATCCTTGCCCTGCCGTCCATTCCTCAAGATAACCAGATCTTTCATTAACGGGCAAAGGCATACTTTCAGGCTTAGTTAGTCCCAAATAATTAGATATTAGGCTAGGCACAACTATCAGGACCAACGATAACCAAACTAATAAATGTTTTTGATTTTTTTGGCCAATTTGTTCACAGGCATAAGACATAAGAATAATTGCAAAGGGAACAGTGTACAATAAATAACGGGCAGTAAAACCCTTGGCAATTAGTGATTGTCCACATATAGGAACCAGCCACCAAATACCTAAGACTAACCGGGCTTTCCAATGGTTAAACTTTCCTGCTAACCCTCCCCAAATTGCAAATATTAAACCCATTGGGGTTGCTAAATACCAATAATAATTGATACTGTCTTTAAGATGAGGAATAAGGGGATCAAGTGGGTGTTTTAAGATCTCAAATAACGGAAAAATGTAATCTTTATTACGCAAAGCTATCATGTGAAACTCTGGCCCAAGTCGAAGAATATTGTACATTCCAGCTGCTATTAACCATGTAGTTAATAAATATCCAATATTTTTCCAACGCCAGGGAACCAAGAGAAATAGTGTTGATAAAAGTAGTAAGCCAACCATGGCCGGAGTTTTAGTTAACCAGGCAAAGCCCCAGGCAAAGCCAGAAAGCATAGCAAAATCCCAACGTTGTTTTTGTAAGCTATATATAAATGTAACTAAACCCCACACGATAAAAACCGATAACATTGTGTCTGCTAGCGCTAAACGGGAAAAAAATACTGTGTAAGGCAATACCGAATAAATTAGAGCTGCAATTAGACTTTGACGTAGATTTCTAAAGAGGAGATAAGTTAGTAAGCCAACTCCAACAATACCAGCCATACCCATAAATCCCGAGACTAGACGACCAGCAATAAGTGGATCAGATATCAATTTTAAAACTGGAATGACTGACCACATATAGAGTGGTTGTTTACCATCTGAAAGTGGTAAAAACCTTAACGTGCTTTCGGCCTTCATAACCTGAGCCCAACGAACATAGATGGCTTCATCAGCAAAGACCGGCCAAATATTTAGATTTACAAATCTAAAAATTAGACCAAATATTAAGATTATGAGTGCAAGTGTTTTATACGCCATAAGTCCCTGAACATGTTAATTAATCCTTCCAAGAATCGAACATGACTCCCAGGTGCGTCGGCCCAATTTACTGGTAATTCCACAATTTTATATCCAAATTTTTCTGCTAAATATAAAATCTCAACATCAAACATAAATCTGTCTATTTGACCCCTGGCAAACAATCTTCTAGCCACATCGCCTTTGAATATTTTAAATCCACACTGGGTATCTCTAAATCTTCTAAGTCCCACCATCAAAAATTTTACTTGATCAAAAAT